>JAAIGF010011609.1_pt1 | contig 97708 bp, 67 predicted proteins | sample 6487441 | NCBI WGS metagenome assembly JAAIGF01 (sample SAMN13974129, study PRJNA590717) | phyllosphere metagenome | biome: pepper field; feature: multiple bacterial spot infested pepper fields; material: pepper leaves; isolation source: leaves from pepper fields | host: Capsicum annuum ... | reverse complement strand
GTGGGTTTCGTCGACAAACAAAATGATCGGCTTGGGGCTGGCCTGCACTTCGTCGATGACTGCGCGCAGGCGTTGCTCGAATTCGCCCTTCATGCTGGCGCCGGCCTGCAGCAGGCCCACATCCAGCGTGCGCAGCTGCACATCCTTCAACGCGGGCGGCACATCGCCGCGCGCGATGCGTTGTGCGAAGCCTTCCACCACCGCGGTCTTGCCGACACCGGCCTCGCCGACCAGGATCGGGTTGTTCTGGCGGCGGCGCATCAGGATATCGACGACCTGGCGGATCTCGTCGTCGCGGCCGATGATCGGGTCTAGCTTGCCCTCGCGTGCTTGTGCGGTGAGGTCGACCGTATACAGCGCGAGCGCGGCAGTCCCACCAGCGGCGGCTGGTCCGGCGGGAGCGCTGGCCGCCGCAATATCGGTGGCATCGTCCTCCGGCGAGCCGGCGACGATGGCGTCCAGATCGTCGGCCAGCGCCTCTGCGCGCAGCTTGCCGAACTCGCTGGACATTGCCAGCAAGCCGTTGCGCAGGCTGCGCGTATGCAGGATCGCCACCAGCAGGTCGCCGCCCCGGATGCGCTGCCGGCCGTAGCGCAGCGTGCAGTGCACCCAGGCGCGTTCCACTGCCTCCTCCACGCTGGCCGACAGATCGAAATGCCCGCCACCGCCACGCGGCAGCCGATCGAGCGCTGCGGTCAGGTCCTGCGCAAGTCGCGCCGCATCGAGCGAAAAATGACGCACGATGCGATGCAGGTCGCCGTCTTGCGCCTGCAGCAACTGATGCAGCCAATGCAGCAGATCCACCTCGCGGTCGCCACGCAGCCTGCAGAAGGCGGTGGCCGATTCGATGCCGCGATACGTGGTCTTGTTGAGCTTGCCGAACAAGGCGGCGCGACTGATGTCTGCCATGGGAACTCCAGAAAAGTGGATACAGAGGTCGATCAGGACGGTGCGAGTACAAGCTGGTCGGCATCGCGCGGGCGGCGATAGTGGCCGAGCCAGAGCGACAGGCCGATGCGCTGGCCCTGCCCCATCAGCGGCAACGGGACGTCTTCGCGCGCCAGCACCAATTGCAGGTCCCAGGCCTGCTCGTCGCCGACGTAGCCGCGTACTGCGGCGGTCAGTACTTCCAGGGCCGGGCCGCCCGGCAGGAACTCGCGGTAGCGGGCGATCTCCAAGGGGCCGATCCGCAGGCGAAAGCGGTGTTGGGCGTTGCGCGCCGATGCGCCTAGCGTGGCGTCACGCCCCATGCGCGCAGCAGCACGTCCCATCCGCAGCCGTCCTTCTTCGGGTAACGGCAACCAGTTGGCAACGAATTCCTGCACCTGCACGGAGACATCGAACAGGCCGATCAGCACCGCACGCAGGCCTTCGGCATTGCGTGCCTGGGCGACGAAGCGGCCAGCGAAGTGCCGGCGTGCGGCCAACGGCATCGCATCGCGGCCGCGCAGCGCGGGTTGGTCCACGCCGGTCAGCGCATCCAGCCGCGCGCCAAAGCGGTCCTCGCCCGGACGATCCATCTGCACGGTCGGGCGCGCATCGGCCCAGGCGCGGTACCACAGCGCGATCATGCGGTGGTGGAAGATGTCGGCGAAGGCGGCGAAGGTCGGGTCACCAGCCCCTTCGCGTTCGATCGCGTGTTCGGTCAGATGCAGCGGCAGCGCGCCATGCGGGCCGAACAAACCCAAGGCCAGCGTCCGCAGCGTCGGCGGAAGACCGTCCGGGCCCGGTTGCAGGCTGTCGATATCGCGCGGCGGGAACTCCAGCGAGGCGCGCTGCCCCAAGCGCACCGGCTCCTCCAACGGCCGTGCTGCCTGGCCCAGACGCGGTTGCGCCGGATGCTCGCACTCCAGCCGCCGCAACGCTTCGAACAACTCGAAGTCCTGCGGCTGCGCCTCCAGGTGCGCCAGCAACGCTACAGGATCGGCCGATTGCCGAGATGGGCTGGCCATCGGACGACCTCGTTACGTTCGAGCGTGCACAGCACGGTTTCGGTAAAGGAATTCAGCGATGCCTGGCGGGCGAAGACATGCCGCAGCACCGAGGCGAGCAGGTAGACGCCCTGCCCTTCGAACGCGGCGTCGTCGCAGGTCAAGGTGATCTCCAGCCCGCGGCCATAGGTGGCCGGGCCCGGCACCGGAATGCGGCGCACGATCGGGCGTGAGGCAATGCGGCGCACGCCCTCGACCTGGCGCCGCGCCGCGGCATCGTGCGGGTCGTGGTAGAGCGTGAGCATCTCGCGCACTGCGGTGGCGCCGTCGTCGCCGGCCTCCAGCAGCGAGAGATAGTTCAACTGAAGATGGCTGATCAGGCGCCAGCGGGTATCGCCGGCGGTCACGCCCGAGCGCGGTCGCGTTGGACCGGCCACGCAGCGGATCGCCGCCACCGGGCCGCCATCGTCCAGCACGAAGTCGGTGCTGGATTTGCCCACCGGCATATGCAGCGGCAGATCGCGGTTGCTGCACCACAGCTGCATGCCCAATTGCCGCAGCTGATGCGGATACGGCGCCTGATCGCCATCGACCAGCGACAGGAACACTTCGCTGCCGACGTAGCTCGAGCGCGGCCCGGTGCGGCGTTGCCCGGTCGACAGCCGCCGCGGCTGACGCCGCAGCGCATAAAACGCCGAGCGCCGCTCATGCCAGCTACGCGGCTGCGCGCCATAGAACGGCTCGAAACGCTGCATCGGCGTATTGCCATCGCCGAAGCCCTCGACCTGCTCCACGCCATGGATCTCGAAGTCCATCGGCCGCGTGCGGTCGGCCAGCACATGATGCTCGCAGATGCCGGGCTGCAGATGGATGCGATCGCCGCGCCTGGGGAACAGGTTGATGGCCGGGGTGCAATGCAGGCGGAAATTGCTCGCATCCACGGCATTGTCGAGCCGTTCGACGGCACGATCGAACCACACCACAATCTCGAACTCGGTGCACGCCGCGCGCGGCAGCACCTGTGCCAGGCCATCGAAGGCGGCGAACAGGAAGCGCTCTGGGCAAGCGAAGTATTCCTGCAACAGACGATAGCCGCTGAAGGAGCGCTCACTGCGCGGCAGCAATGCCTGCTCATCGTCGAAGCCCTGTGGCTGCAGATGCTCGGGGCCGAAGTTGCGACTGAGCACCTGCCCATCCGCGGCGCGGGCACGCACCACGAATCCCAACGCATTGGCATGCAGTTGCTCATAGAGGCTGCCGGCCAGTCCGTCGGCGCCGGTGATGAAGATCGGCAGTGTGTCCAGCGCCAGCATGTCCAGACGCAGCCCGGCATTCACAGTGAAAACCAACCGCAGGCCGGCGCGCGCGCGCGACTCGACCGGCACGCCAAGCGTGGCCAGCGCCGCCGGCGAGGCCAGGTAGCTGGCGGCGGTCAGACGCAGCGGCCACAGCGTCACCGCATGCGCCGTACGATACTCGCAGGCCGTGCGGTCGCCGTGCCCGATCAACGAGCGCAGCGCGCTGCCACGCGGCACAAGATGCCCCGCCGGACCGATGCCCTCGCCCTGCTCCGGTTGCAGCTCCACCACGGCCATCGACGGCACCGGCGACAGGAAGTGCGGATACAGCATGTCCATCAGGTGCTGGGCGAATACCGGTTGCTGTGCCTCCAATTCGAGTTGCACGCGCGCGGACAGGAACGCGAACCCTTCCAGCAGGCGTTCGACATACGGGTCGGCGCACTCGATGCCGCTCATGCCGAGCCGGCCGGCGACCTTCGGATACGCCTGCGCGAACTCCGCGCCCATCTCGCGCACATGCTGCAACTCGCGGTTGTAGTGGTGGAGCAGGCGCGGATCCATGCTCAGTGCGCTCCGGACGACAGACTGAAGCGACCGGTTTCCAGGTCGAGATCGGTGCGCAGATACAGCGCCAATGGCAATGGCTGCGCCCAGAGTTCGGAGTCGATGACGAAGGACAGCGACATGCGGTCCATGCGGCCGGTATCGACCTTGGCGGTGACCTGCAGGCTGGCCGCAGCGAGCCGCGGCTCGAACGCCACGATGGCGGCGTGGATACGGTTCTGCAGCTCGACCACGTCCAGTCCGGCCAGGCGCGCGCCGGCCAGATCGGGAATGCCGTAATTGAGCACCGAGGTGGCGACATGCGGATACGCTTGCAGTGCGTCCTCATGCCAATGGCGGGTGCAGTTGAGCAACCAGGTCAGGTCGCGCATGACGCAGTCGCGCAGCTTGGCCGGACCGATCGCGCGCGCGTCGCGGCTCTCGGCCAGCTCATGCCGACGGTCGTCGATCAAACGGTCCAGCAGCGAGGGCTGCAGCCGCTCTTGTTGGGTCAGTTCGGCCATGGCGCTGCCACCGCGGCGGTGTCGAATGCAATATGGCGAATATCGAGCAAGGGGTAGTCGTCTTCGCTGCCGGCCAGCAGGCGTTGCCCCAGACCGCAGGCAGACAGGTCTTCGCCCTGCCAGGTGATGCGCTTGCCGAGACGGATCGCGCCGTCGTCGCTGTGGTGGCTGCCGGGGTAACGACAAGGCACCACGCCACGGCTGTGCGTGCCGTCGCGCCATTGAATTTCCACCGATTGCCACAGCATGTCGCGCAGACTGCCAGGCACCTCGAAACGCAGGCTGCGCAGTTGGGCGAACGGCAGCCAGGCGTAGCCCGCTTCGAGGATGACCTCCAGGCAAGGCCCAAACCGTGGATCGGCGTCCGCCAACCAGTCGAAACGTTCGCCATCGACGTGCCCCGCGATGGCATCGGCTTGAGTCAGCGCCAGCGCACGCCGTCGTGCGGCCTGCGCTGGCTCGCCGTCGCGATCGTGTTGCAATGCCTGCAGCAGATCGTGTTGCCACTGCGGTACCTGACCAGGCATCAGTGGCATCATCCGACCGGCCAGCACCTGCTCGCGCTCACGTTCGGCGTCGAGAATGCACGCATACGCGCCAGCCACGCCGATCCAGGCCTGATCCAGGTCTGCCGCCAGCAGCAACTGCTGCCGCGCCCGCTCCCAGTCGCCCACCACGGCCAGCAGTTGGAACAAGCCGATGCGCGCTTGGGCATCGGCCGGGCATTGCCGCACCCACTCCTTGGCGGTGGCCAACGAGGCCTCGGGATTGTCTGCCTTGATCAGGCGGGCGCAGGCATGTTCGGGATGGACGGTGGACATCGACATTGGCGCTCCGGTCGGACTGCGTTGGCTCAGGACTTCTTCACTTCCTGCATGTTGAAGGTGAAGTCCTTGGTGCCGCCCTGCTTCTTGCCCTTGTCGTCCTGCGGCTGGAACGAGTACTTGAACTTGCCGAAATGCAGCGTCACGTTTTCGGTCAGACGATCTTCGCCACCGCTGCCGCCGGTGGACACCGAGGTGATCATCACGCCCTCGCTCAGCTCGATGGTGACGTAGTCGGTCTGCTCGCCGGTGGCGTTGGTCACGTACAACGTGGCCGAATCCACACGCGCACCCGTGCAGCAAGCATTGAGCAAGGCGTTGGAGCAGCTGTCGACGTACTTGGTGACGGAAATATCCTGCACGTTGGCCTTGCCGCCGGCCGCATAGCCGGCGCCGGTGTGCAGGTTGCCGGTGTTGCTGGTGCCCCATGACCAGGCAATGATCGGCACTTCGTCCTTGTGCTTGGAATGGTTGGACGCGCCCTTGATCTCGACGTCGCCCGAGCCGAATTTGAGATGCATATCGAAAGCCATGGAACTTCTCCAGTGGTGGGTGGTGCAGGAAAGGGAGAGCCGACCCGGCGGCTATGCCAGCCGCAGGTCGTTAGTGTTGAAAGCCAAGCCTGAAAGCGGTCAGGCGGCTTGCGCCGATGGCAAGCGCGAGACCAGGCGTAGCGATACCGTCAGGCCTTCGAGCTGGTAATGCGGGCGCAGGTAGAATTTGGAGGTGTAGTAACCGGGGTTACCCTCGACCTCTTCGACCACCACTTCGGCGGCGGCCAAGGGCTTGCGTGCCTTGGTTTCTTCGCTGGAATTGGCCGGGTCGCCGTCGACGTAGTTCATCACCCAATCGGTCAACCAGCTCTGCATTTGCTGGCGCGTGCTGAACGAGCCGATCTTGTCGCGCACGATGCACTTGAGGTAGTGGGCGAAACGGCAGCAGGCGAACATATACGGCAGCCGTGCGCTCAGCGCTGCGTTGGCGGTGGCATCCGGGTCGTCGTACTCCTCGGGCTTGCCCAGCGACTGTGCACCGATGAAGGCGGCCATGTCGGTGTTCTTGCGATGCACCAGCGGCATCAGGCCCATCTTGTCCAGTTCCGCCGAACGGCGGTCGGTGATGGCGACCTCGGTCGGGCACTTCATGTCCACACCGCCGTCGTCGGCCGGGAAGGTGTGCGTCGGCAGGCCTTCCACCGCCCCACCCGACTCCACGCCGCGAATGCGCGTGCACCAACCGTACTGCTTGAACGAGCGGTTGATGTTGACCGCCATCGCATAGGCCGCGTTCTGCCAGGTGTAGCGCGACGAATCGGCGCCCTGGGTGTCTTCTTCGAAGTCGAACGCTTCCACCGGATCGGTCTTGGCGCCGTAAGGCAGCCGTGCCAGCGTGCGTGGCATGGCCAGCGCCAAGTATTTGGCATCCTCGCTCTGGCGCAACGACCGCCATGCCGCGTAATCGGGTGTGGAAAAAATCTTGGCCAGATCGCGCGGGTTGGAGAGCTCGCTCCAGCTTTCCATCCCCATCAGTCCGGGACCCGCAGCGGCGATGAAGGGCGCATGCGAGGCGGCCGCAATCTGGCTGATGCCGCGTAACGTGTCGACATCCTGCGGGCTGTGGTCGAAGTGGTAATCGCCGATCAGGCAGCCATACGGTTCGCCACCCAGCTGACCATACTCGGCTTCGTAGATCTTCTTGAACACCGGGCTTTGGTCCCAGGCGGTGCCCTTGAAGCGCTTGAGGTTCTTGGCGAGCTCCTTCTTGGACACGTTGAGCACGCGGATCTTCAACTGCGTGTCCGATTCGGTATTGCTCACCAGATAATGCAGGCCGCGCCATGCACCCTCCAGCGCCTGGAAGTGCGGTGCGTGCAGGATGAGGTTGAGTTGCTCGGTGATCTTGCGGTCGATCTCGGCAACATACGCATTGATGGTCTGCGCGAGATCGTCGCTGATGATGTCGCTGCGTTCCAGCACCTGTTCGGCCAGGGTGCGCACAGCCAACCGCACTTCTTCGCCGGCGCGTTCGCTGCGTGGACGGAATTCGCGAGTCAGCAGCGCCGCAAAGTCGTCGGATTGACTGGTTAGCGGCTGGGCATCGGCAAGGTCTTGGGTAGCGGAAGAATTCTGGGTCGCCATGGGGTTACTCATCCGTCGACTTGGGGGCCGCGACCAGCGAGCGCAGCAAGGTGGGATCCTTGATCGCATCGGCGATCAAGCGCTCGGCGCCGGCCTTTCCGTCGAGATACGTGCCCAGATTGGCCAGTTGGGTACGCGCTTCCAGCAGCTCGGCCAGCGGTGCCACCGTTTTCACCACGGCGGTGGGCGAAAAATCGTCCAGGCTGTCGAAGGTGATATCGACAGGTAATTCGCCGCTGCCGGTGAGGGTGTTGGAAACGCTCATTGCCACCCGCGGTTGCATGGCACGCAGCCGGCTGTCGAAATTATCGATATCGATTTCCACTGCATCGCGTGCTTCCAGCGCCGGCAGGTTTTCTGTATTGGCGCCGGACAGGTCCGACAACACACCCATGACGAACGGAACCTGCACCTTCTTCTGCGAGCCGTAGATCTCGACGTCGTATTCGATCTGCACGCGAGGCGCGCGATTCCTGGCAATGAACTTCTGACTGCTGCTGCGAACGGACATGCGGCCTCCGATGATCTGCGTGGTTGCTGGACGCTGCGGTTGCAGCGGCCGTGTGGCAAAGGCGTATCCCTTGCACCGGATGTGCATCGTGTGCGTTGCCGTCGGCGGAATGAAATCGAACGCCGGGATGGCAGGTATGGGTGTGCGTGATGGGCTTTCCCGCAGGATCCAATGACAACCACAGCGCACGCCGGCGGAGCACTCGAATGCGCTGGCTTCTTCCGTGCGGCATCCAATCGCTGGCTAGCCGCTGCCCATTGCGTCAAGCGGCGAGGCAATCCCCACGGCCACGCATTCGTTCAGGTAATCGCAGTCCGCGCAGCCTTCGATGGGAGTCGGATCTTGCGCACAGCGAATCGCTGGCATATTTCCGAGATGGACACGCGTGGCACGCGCCGTGGTTAGACCGTGCGAGCAGGCGGCACGATGCGAGCATGCGTCATGGCATGGCGGCGAAGACGCTGATCACGCTGCGCCATGTCCGCTTGCCTGCATGCAGGCAAGCGGACATGGAACTGGGCATCAAGATGATCAGTGCACTATTGCGGGGCAGATAGCTTCAATCGGATGCGTGCATAGGTGCCATACGACCTCACCTCGTGCCGCCTAGGCTACGATCTACGGGCACTACATCACTTGTCCGCTACATACGGATGCAACACCGTCTCTGTCGGGTGCCTCTCATGTCTGATTTGCCGAACTACACGTCTGGCCCATTGGCAGGTTGCCTGTTGGCGTCTTTATTGATGTGTGCGAATGTCGGTTGGGCTGGCGCACCCGCGCCGGTCTCGGCTACACCACCGAAGGCGGACGTCGATCTGTCCAGCACGTCCTTGCGCGCGCGGGTCCAGCCTGCACACGAAGACAGCCTGAGCGCCTTCTCTGGTATCGATCAGCGCGCACGGGTGCATCAGCTAAGCGACCGCGAGTGGGCCTTGGTCGAACGCGCGATTGACGCATTGCCTGCGTTGCACCGTCAGATCCTGCAACAGCGTCTGGCGCGACTGAGCTTCGTTGATGCGCCCTGGAGTCCGGGTACGGCATTGACACGCGAGTACGACGGCGCCGATGGCAAACCGCTCTTCGAGATTACCGTGCGTGGAGATGTCCTCGACACCTCGCTCAGCGCCTTTCTCACCGGCAAGGATGCCCGCCTCTTCACTACAGACGCGTCGGGATATCGCATTCAACTGGATGCAGGGGCGGTTCCTGCTCTGGAGTATCTGCTGCTGCACGAAGCAACTCACGTCGTCGACAGCACCTTGAAGATCACCGCCGACGGCGGCCCTTTCCGCGAGATATGGACCGACTACCGCAGCTTGGCCGCTCCACTCGATCGCGGCCCGCTTGCGTCCTCCGTCTACCGGCGCAAACCAGCTCAGCCCCTGTCACAGGCACCGATGCTTTATCGGGCTCTGGCCGAATCTCCATTTGTGTCGTTGTACTCCACCGCTTCGGCAGGCGAAGACTTTGCGGAGCTTATCGCCTGGCGCGAGCTATCGCAGAGTTTCGGTGTCGGATTAACGATCTGGATACGCGACAGCTCCGGCAATGTCGTTGCGCGGTTCGACCCACTCGCCTCGACATCGGTCCAAGCGCGCATGGCCAAGGCAAATGCGCTCCTCATGAAGCTAGAGCGGCCGTGAGGCTTTGACCCATCTAACTTAGGAGATGGCAAATGGCCGCTGCTGCTGAGCTGGATGCCGGTCATCGGTGACCCGTTCACGCTCGCCGCCGGGGTCATGCGCGAGCCGCTGCGTGCGGTGGTGCCTCTGCTGGTCGTTGCCAAGACCGCACGCTATGCCGTGGTTGCATGGGCGACGCTTGCGGTTGCGCGATGACTGCCTGCCGTTGCTGATGCTGATGACCCGAAAGCGCCAGATTCCAGTGCCCACGAGCGCTTAACGCGAACCGCATATGCTGTCGGCGCTGCAGGGTAGCTGCAGCGCATGAGCGACACGACAAAGGAGATTGTATGAAGCAGCTACAGACGATGATCCTGGCTGGTTGCCTGATGGGGCTAAGCTCGATGGCCTACGCCGAAGTTGCCAACCTGACCAACAGCGCCGAAGGCGCCAATCGCGATGCAGGCATCGCGGCGGTGAAGAAGAAATTGCAGGAAGCCTGCACATCGCGCAACGGCACGCCGGATCTCGGCTCGTTTGAAGTGGTGTTCGAGAAGACCAGCAAGAATCCGGATGTTCCCAAGCCGTATTACGTCGACGGCAAACTCAAGTGCGATCTGCCGCAGTAAGTCCGGTTTCATTTGCTTGCACCGCAATATTGACTCACTGCAACGTGCAACTGGACTGGCGCCCCTGCGTTGGTGGGGGCGCCTTTTTCATGATCTTGAAATGCGTGACATGCGCCAGACGCTTTCTCGTCGCCACCAGGACAATCACAGGCCGTTCTACAATGTTCTTGGCTGAATGGCCAATGCTTGCGTGCAGGGAATGCGCGGCCATTGGCCAGAGGTACGTGCTGCGATCCTCTGCCTGCAGTCCTCCAAAAGCAGATTCTTCCTGGATGGATGGCCGCCCTGCCCGCGCGTCGTACCGGGTGACGCGGTCCTACACCATCCCTAGCTGCGAGCGCGCCACGTCCAAAGTCGTCATGATCTGAATGACCTCGTCGAGCGGATGCAGCGGCGATTCCATCAATCCCTGGCCGATGTAGCGAGCAGCTGCAGTGGCTTGCCAGGAGAGCGCGCGATAGCCGTCAACACCGGTGGGGTCGGTCCAGAGCAACGGTTCGATGGCGTCGCCGTTGCCGACCAGACGCAGCGTGGTCGGGTTATGGAAATCGCCTGCCAGATCGATGCGGCCGGCGCTACCGGTGACATAGGCGGTGGAGCTGCTACGGGCCACGATGGAACTGACCAGGGTGGATTGCGCGTGCCCGCCATGCGACAGCACCACGGTCGAATAGGCATCGACGCCGGTCTGGGTGAGCGCGCCCACGGCCGTGATTGCGCTAGGTGCGCCCAACACCATCGAGGAGAACTGCACGGTATAGACGCCCAGGTCGAGCAACGCCCCGCCCCCGAGTGAAGCATTGCGTTGCCGATGCAGTGGATCGCGAGGCCCCGACTGACTCAGGTCTGCGAACACGTGGCGGACATCGCCCAACGCTCCATCGGCCAGTAGCTTGCGCACTACCGAGGTGTGTGGAAGATAACGGCTCCACATGGCCTCCATCAGGAACAGTCCGCGCCTACGCGCTTCCTGCACCAGGATGCGGGCATCCTGCGCGCAGGTGGTCATGGGCTTTTCGATCAGGACATGCTTGCCCGCACGAAGTGCGAGCAGGCCATGTTCCAGATGTTCGCTGTGTGGGGTCGCAATGTAGACGATGTCGACGTCCGGGTGATGGACGAGCGCCTCATAGCTGTCACAGGCGTGTTCCATCGCCCAGGTATCGGCGAACGTCTGGGCACGTTCGCGGCTGCGCGAGGCCACCGCGAATGGACATTGGCGCGTATTGCGACGCAAGGCATCGACGAATGCGGATGCGATCTTGCCGGGACCCAGCACGCCCCAGCGCAATGCCGGTTCGCCCTGGCCTGGCAAGAACAGGTCCGGCGTCGGGAATGTGGTCGGTAGCATGAGGATGTGCTCTGCATCGATGGTGTGGTGATGCTAGCAAAGCGCCGACGATGTCAACGACGATGCTCCCCAGGATGCGTCGCTTGCAGGGCATCGACACCTGAGTGAGCGCGAAGTCTTCATGGCATGACAGTGCACGCAATCGACATCGCGCCCCATTGGAAGCAGCAATCAGCATCGCCGACTGCAGCGACGATACCGGAGCTGCAACACCGGGATCGTCACTGCGCGGCTGGTCCTGCCTACTGGGGCGCAGCGGCCGCGGCGTCTGGTGTGACGCGCCAGACGATGTTGGCCAGATCATCGGCAACGATCAATGCACCACGCGGATCGACCGTGACACCCACCGGCCGGCCGCGGGTCTTGCCATCTTCGCCATGGAAGCCGGACACGAAGTCGATTGGGTCGCCTGCTGGTCGACCGTTGCGGAACGGCACGAACACGACCTTGTAGCCAACCGGCGGATTTCGGTTCCAGCTACCGTGCTCGCCGACGAAGACGCCATCGGCGAACTTGGCGCCCATTGCGCTGGAAGAAAACGCAACGCCAAGTGCGGCGACATGCGAACCCAGGGCATAGTCCGGCACGATCGCCGATGCCACCTTCTGCGGATCTTGCGGCATGACGCGCGCGTCCACGTTCTTGCCCCAATAGCTGTAAGGCCAACCGTAGAAACCGCCTTCGCGTACCGAGGTGAGGTAGTCCGGCACCAGGTTGGGGCCGATTTCATCGCGCTCGTTGACCACTGCCCACAACGCACCGCTACCCGGCTGGATGGCCAGCGCCGTGGGATTGCGGATACCGGTCGCGTACGGTTTGTGCGCGCCGGTTGCGGCATCCACCTGCCAGATCTGCGCGCGGTCGAGCTCGACGGCCATGCCACGTTCGGTGATGTTGCTGTTGGAGCCGATGGCCACATACAGATAGCGGCCGTCCGCGCTGGCAGTGAGCGCCTTGGTCCAATGATGATTGATGGCCGACGGCAGGTCGGTGACCTTGGTGGGCGCCCCGCTCGCCCGGGTCTGGCCCTGCCGATACTCGAAGCGTACCAACGCATCCTGGTTCGCTACGTACAGCGCCTCGCCAATCAGCGCCAGCCCGTAGGGCGCATTGAGTTTGTCGGCAAACACCGTTTTCAGTTCGTAGGTGCCATCGCCATCAGCATCGCGCAACAAGGTCAGGCGATTGCCGCTCTTGGCCTTGGAGGTGCCCTTGGCCTTGATCGCGCCGGCAATGACATCCTTTGGCTTGAGGTTTGGCGCGCCGCCACCACGGCCTTCTGCCACCAGGATGTCGCCATTGGGCAGCACCAGTGTCTGGCGCGGAATGCCAAGATCCTTGGCGATCGGGGTGATGCGATAGCCTGCCGGCACGGTGGGCTTGCGCTCGTTCCAGGCGGTGGGCTCGGCAATCTTCATGTCGGGCAGCAAGCCGCGATCCGGCTCCGGCAGTTCCGGGGTTGCGCCGCGCTGACTGACCTCCGGTGCCTTGCCGCATGCGGCCAGCGCTGCGGCTAGAATGGAGACGGTGATGAGACTGGTGGTCTGACGCTTCATCGTGCACCTCCTACGCGCAGACCGGACAATCCTGCCCAGGTCGCAACCAATGCGAACAACGTCGCAATCGCGGACAGCGCCAGGGCTGCCGGCATGACGGCCCATGCGTCGCGGGCATGATGCAAGGCGTCGAAAAAGCCCACGATCCACGTAGCAATGAGCGCAATGATGTAGATCAGGTTACGGCTTCCGCGCACCAACGCGACGATGGCGCACACCAGCGCAATCGTGGTCAACACCATCGCGCCTACCAGCAGCCAGGATGCGAAGTTGCTCCACTGGATCTGGTAGCTGCTCCAGTAGGCGTAATCGCTGAGCAAGGCGCCGAGAAACAGCGGCCACACACCGCCGAGCACGGCTGCGTGGAACGGGTGGACGGCCCATGGACGGGCCGGAACGGTCGTTGAATTCATAGCGGACTCATTGGGGGCAATGGCGAAACGTGCCCCGATGCTGACAGCTTGCATGTGATGAGCAGCGTGATATTCGCGCAATTCGTGCCCGTGCAGATAACCGAAGCTGGCGCTGCCTAGTGCCTTTCGAACGCACGCAGGCTGCATCTATTGTCGCGTTCGATGCCTGGGCAGCCTGCTGCCGGGCTGCCTGGGAAGTGCCACCGCATGTCCATAGCGCCCACGCCCTGACCCCACGCGATGCCGGGCCACGTGCAGCGCAGACCGTCACTTACGGCTCCCGCTCATCCGCTCCGTCGACCGTTCGATGCCTGTCTCGACCGCACGTCATGCATCGCTGGGCGATGCACGGCTCCGCTTCCAAGCTGCGCTCCATCCACTGAAGGAGCAGGTGTATGAAGACAATTGCGATGATGCTGCTGGCTACCGCGCTGAGCATGGCCGGCACGGCCCGCGCGACGGGAACCACACCGCCGGCGTCAGCCACGGCCGAATTGGCGCGCGAGGCCGCTGCGTTTTTCAAGGACAGCCAGCCGGGCGGCGTGGTGCTGGTGACGCGCGGCGATCAGGTGCTGCTGCGCCGGGCCTACGGCATGGCGGACATCGAAAATGGCGTGGCCATGCAACCGGACGCGGCAATGCGGCTGGCTTCGGTCAGCAAGCAGTTCACCGCCATGGCGGTACTGCAACTGGTGCAGGCGGGCAAGCTGCAACTGGATACCTGCCTGGAGTCAGTGGACCCGGCGCTGAGCGGCCCGCTCGCCAAGGTCACCGTGCAGCAACTGCTCACGCATACCTCCGGCATCAAGAATGTCAGCAGCATCGCTGCCTCGCGCGCCGCGCGACGGGAAGACACCGATGCGCGGAGCCTGATGAACTATTTCAAGGACCTGCCGCTGGAGTTTGCTGCGGGCACGCGCTTTCGCTACAGCAACTCCAACTACATCGTGCTGACCTATCTGATCGAACGTATCACTGCTCAGCCCTACCCGGTCTATATGCAGCAGTCGCTGTTCCAGCCGCTGGGCATGCTGCATACCCGCTACGATGACCATCTCACCGTGATCGCCCAACGCGCGCATGGCTATCGCCGCGCGCAGGGCCAGTTGCAGAACGCCGACTTCATCAGCATGTCGCAGCCGCAAGGCGCGGGCGGTCTGATCAGCACGGTGGACGATCTGGCGATCTGGCACCGCGCATTGCGCGACGGCTTGCCGGTGTCGGCATCGCTGCTGGCGCAGGCGATGCGCAAGACCACGTTGGCCGATGGCAGCGCCTCGCCCTACGGCTTCGGCTGGATCATCGGCCAGGTAAACGGCATGGCCGACGTGGAGCATGGCGGCTTCATCAACGGCTTCAACAGCTATGTGATGCGGGTGACGCAGCCGGACGTCTTCGTGACCGTATTGACCAATGCCGAGTTCCTGGATCCGACCAACCTGAGCGTGCGTCTGGCCGCCATCGCCGCCGGGCATGCCTATGCGGCGACGGTCGCGCTGCGCAGCCAGGACCGCGCATGGCTGGGCCGTTATCGCTTTGCTGCAGATGATGTCCGCGTGCTTGCGGAAGTGGACGGCGCGCTGCAACTGCAGCGCGAGGGAGAAGACCCGGTTGCCGTGCTGCCGCATGCCGACGGCCGTTACTACCTGGGCGAGAGCCTGGATGCGTTGAGCTTCAACAACGACGGCAATGGCAACGCAGTCATGACCATGCACGACCGCTTGATGGGTGACAACAGCGGCACTCGCGAACCGACCGGGGACAACTGACAAGCGGCTGCGCGGCTGCCCTCCGGCGGAATCGGTGCACAGAGTGGGCATATGCCACACGCATGCCCCGTGGCTCGCGTGCGCCATCGGCACTGATCTGGCAAATTGCCCCCACGTTGCCAGCCACCCAGAAACCGCCGAAAGCTAAAGGCTAAGCAGCTCTCTGAAGCGTGCGCTCTGGCGGCGGGACACTTCCACTTCCAGCCCACCGCGCAGGGTCAGCATCAGGCCGCCGTTGCTCCACGGTGCAACCTGCTCCACGAAGTCGAGATTGACGATGTACTTGCGGCTGGCGCGGAAGAATTTGTCCGGCGCCAGCTGCGTTTCAATCGCCCCGAGCGGCCGATACAGCAGTGGCGCGTGGTTCTGGAAGTACACCCGGCTGTAGTTGCCGACCGCCTCGATCAACCGCACATCGCGCGGCTTGACCAGGAAGCAGTGCTCGCCGTCCTTGATGAAGATGGCGCTGTCCATCGCACGCCGCACCGGCGGGGCGGCAACCGCGTCGCCTAGTTTCTCGATTGCCTGGGCAAGCCGCTGCGGTTCGATTGGCTTGAGCAGGTAGTCCACCGTGTTGTAGCCGAACGCCTTGAGCGCATGCGCGTCGAAGGCGGTGGTGAAGATGATGCGCGGAACCCGACTCAGGCGCTCCAGCACATCGAACGCGTTGCCGCCGGGAAGGTCGATATCCAGAAAGACCACGTCCGGCGTAGCCGATTCGATCAACTGCACCGCACTGTCCACATCATCGGCATGGCCCAGCACACGCAGCTGCGGGTAACCCTTGAGCTGATGCTCCAGTTCGAAGCGGGCCAGCTCCGAATCTTCCACGATCACCGCTTCAATCACGCGCCCTCTCCAATCCATACATGTGCCACCACACACGTGCCTTCTTCATGTAATTGCAGACCGGCATGTGATCCGAACGAGAGTTGCAGGCGTTGCCGCAGATTCGCCAGGCCCGTGCCGCCGCTGCTGCCGGCTTGCAATCGCCCGCTGTTGCGCACATGGATATGCAGCGCATCATCCTGCACGGCAATGCCTACCTGCAGATCGCCGACGCTGCTGCTGAGCCCCAGACCGTGCTTGATCGCGTTTTCCACCAGCAGCTGCACGCAGAATCGTGGTACCCGTCGCAGCAATGCGGCTGCATCCACGTGTTCGGCATAGCGCAGGCGCTTGCCGAGTTGCATGCCGACCAAGCCCAGATAGTCGCGCACGACCGCCATTTCTTCGTCCACGGTCACCAGGGCTTCTTCGCCGCCGGTGAACTGGTAGCGCAGCGTGCTGGCGAAGCGGGTGATCTGTTCGCGTGCCAGCTCTGGATCGATGAGGATGAGCGCTCGAATATTGTTGAGCGTGTTGAAGGTGAAATGCGGGCTGATATGGCCGAGCAGACGTTGCAACTGCGCCTCCTTGAGCGCCAGCCGCAGATCGTTCTGATGGCGAGTCGCTTCGGCTAGCCGCGTCTGTCTGCTGATCGACAGGTAGAGCAGGCTCCAGGCGATGTAGGCCGGCCATAGCAGGGCCGTGCCCGCGATCATCGGCTGCGCCTCGGACAGCGCCATCAACCCCGGCGAGAATCCGCGCAAGCACAGCAGTACGCCGTGGACCGCCACATCAACGCCCAGCGCCGCCAGCAGGCTGGCAACCAGCAACAGGCCCAGCCAACGCACTTCGCCGTAGCCATCGGCTTGCAGTGTTCGATAGAGCCGGCGCAGCAGCAGGCTGCCCAGCAACCCGCCCACGCTAAAGCCAGCCACTGCGGCCAACTGCAGCCCATCGGGCACCGCTTCCTCGCTAGGCAGAGCGACGTAGGCAATCGCCAGGAACAGCGACCAGCCCAATGCCTGCATCAGCCAGAACATGCGCCCTACTCCGCGCATGCCGGGTCTTTCCTTGCCTCTGTCACGCAGCCTCATCTCCGTCCGGCATGCCAGCGACGCGTGCCACCGATGCCCAGGCAGAGAATAGGGCCGAGTGAAGGCGATTGCACGATATGGATGACCGCCGATGCTTTCTCGGTGCATCGCTGCATCGCTGATCGCACCGGTCGACAACGTAGCCGCCGTGTGCTGGCGTCTGCGCGCTAGCCCTGTGCGTTGCCGGGCGGGGTCGAGCGCGGGCGCGTTTGCTTCTTCAGCAGTTCGCCGATGTATTGCCGGGCCAGTTTGCTGCCGATGTCCACTGCAGCCTGCAGCGAACCGAAGGTGGGAGAGCCCGTCAACGGCACCGACTGCCCGCCTACCTGCAAGGTGTCCAGTACCACGCGCTGGCGCTCTAGCTGACGGGCCACCACGGCATAGGCAATGCCATGCAGCGTGCCTTCCATCGTCAGCAGATCCTCGGGCGATGTGGTGCTCATCCCCAGCGAGCATAGCGACGATCGATCAGCGGGGCAGCAGCACACCTTGAACCGTTTACACGACCGCAGTCTGCGCTGCAGCGAGCATCGCCAAACCTGTCGCCGGCACAGGTGGCGTTGCGCGGCGATCGGCCTTGTGTGATGTAGAACCGCGATGGGGCGTGGCAGAACCTGGCCGCCAGCGTGCGCCGAACGGCGACACCGGACGCAGCCGCGCAGCGGCAGGCGATGCGCTTCCCGCCCATGACGGTAAGCGTCATCGCTGGCGTTTGACCCGGCCTGCCGTCGGGGAATGCAGCTGCGCGTGTCGGAATTTAAATCCACACACAGGAAAAAAACACGCGCCATTCAGCTGCGCCCCCGTCTGAAAGATCAACGACCTGAGGCTGCGAGATTTATTCGAAATTGCTGCCCGGTGTTTAAGCAAGGTGGCGAACTGGTGAATTTGACCCACCTGAAGTGCTGGATTACGCACAATGGGGGTTTGCGCCTGACCTTGCTTATTATATTCCCGTAAATATATTCAACGAATCGGCAAGAGGAAATGAGCAAATTAGTATAATTTTGCCAGTATCAGTCCGGCCACGAACGTCCTGCGCTAGAGCCCGTTAGATCCGCTAACTCGCGCTTGAATTCGCTACCCAGCGTAGTGATTTCACCGACAAGGCGGATGCGATTCCCTGATTCACGAAGACCGCAGTCGCATTTAGGATTGTCGCCCCGCGAGATTTGTGACGCATTATTGTTGAGTACGCTCCGACAATAATCTGCAGGCTCACCTGCTAATGCGCCTCTAATTCGTTTTGGCTATGGATTAAATCGGCAAATCCTATTTGGGCGATTTTTCTCTGAATAGCAACTGTCCATTCAGATTTCAGAGATCTCAGATAGCGCCGTTAAACAATCTCGCAAGCACTGAGTAATACCAAACGTATTTTTCAGATGCTCCGCGGGCGCACTCGTGGGGAAAAGGCGCAGCGGTCGAGAAATGAATAACGCGTGAAATTAATGCCTTCGCTGGCGATCGCCGGCGAGGGGTCCTTCTGCGCCAAATTTGAATCACCAGCAGTAGCGGCGCACTCAATAACTGGAACCGACCAACCAATGAATCGCTCGCTACTGGCAACCACCATCGCCTCCTGCCTCGTCCTGACCGCCTGTGGCGGCGGTGGCGGTGGCGGCAACGTGCGTAGCGACGCACCGCAGACCACGGTGATCGCGCCGACTCCGACGACCCCGCCGCCGGCAGCGGACCCGCTGCCCAAGACCACGCCCGCGCCGACGCCGGCTCCGCCACGCTATCAGGGCGTGGGCAGCAATCTGCTGGTGCCGACCAATGCGGATCTGGCGCAGCAGGCGGGCGCGCGGGGCCAGGGCGTCAAGCTGGCCGTGCTGGACGACAACCTGGTGCCCAGCTACGCACCGATCAGCGGCAAGGTCGACAGCTTCAACGATTACACCGCCAGCCCAGGCACGCCCGAGTCGTCGGCCAATGCCTTGCGCGGCCACGGAACGATTGTGTCTGCGCTGGTGCTGGGCTCCGCGCAGGACGGCTTCGCCGGTGGTGTCGCGCCGGATGCAGACCTGTTCTATGCGCGCATCTGCGCCGAAAATTCCTGCGGCACGCAGCAGACCCGTCGTGCGGCGGTGGACCTGGCCGCGGCTGGCGTGCGGATCGCCAATCTCTCCATCGGTGCCTCCTACCCCGATGCCGCCTCCAGTGCCAACGCTGCGCTGGCCTGGAAATACGCACTGACCCCGTTGGTGCAGGCCGATGCGCTGATCGTGGCATCCACCGGCAATGAAGGCGCGGCAGAAGCTTCCTACCCGGCGGCAACGCCGGTGCAGGAAGCCAGTGTGCGCAACAACTGGCTGGCCGTCGGTGCGATCAACATCGATAGCGCCGGCAACGCCGCCGGCCTGACCAGCTATTCCAATCACTGCGGCGCCGCCGCGCAGTGGTGCCTGGTCGCGCCGGGCAGCTACACCGCCCCGGCCCTGGCCGGCACCGAATTGCAGGGCCAGATTGCCGGCACCTCGTTCTCCACCGCCGCCGTCAGCGGTGTCGCCGCGCAGGTGCTGGGCGCGTATCCGTGGATGAGCGCTTCCAACCTGCAGCAAACCCTGCTGACCACCGCCACCGACCTGGGCGACCCGGGCGTGGACGCGCTGTACGGCTGGGGCCTGGTCAATGCGGCCAAGGCGATCAAGGGCCCGGGCCAGTTCGCAAGCAACTGGGCGGCCAATGTGACCGCTGGCTACGACAGCACCTTCAGCAACGACATCTCCGGCGCGGGCAGCCTGACCAAGAACGGGGCCGGCAAGCTCACCCTGAGCGGCAATAACAGCTATACCGGCGGCACCAGCATTAGCGACGGCGTGCTCACACTGTCCGGCAGCCTGCGTTCGGATGTGATCGTGTTGAACTCGGCCACGTTCGAATCGCGCGGCGGTGTGATCAACGGCAACTACAGCCTGGTCAACGCGACCGGCACCACGGCCGTCGAACTGGGCAGGGGCCTCACCGTCACCGGCCAGGCCAGCTTGAAGGGCAATCTGCTGTTGCTGCCGGAAGCGGCCGGCTACACCGTCGGCAGCACCGAGAAGATCGTCAAGGCGGGCTTCCTGCAAGGCACGTTCGATCGCGTGCAGTACGCCAACAATTTCTTCTGGACCGCGGCACTGTCCTACGACCCGACCACCGTCACCGCGACCCTGACCCGCAATGCCTCCGCGGCCAGCGCACAGGCGGCCGGTGCACCGCAGTCGGTGGTCAACGGTGCCAACCAGGCCGACGCGCTGGTCAAGGTGCTCGATACCCGGGTCGCCTCGGGCGACACCGACAACCTGGGTGGCCTGATCAGCGCCACCGGTTCGCTGATTGCAGCATCCGATGCGCAGGTTGCCGCGTCGCTGCCGACCCTGACCGGCCAGGTGCACGGCATCGAGCGCACGCTGGGCTTCCAGTCCGCGCTCAACGACGCACGTGTGGCCGCCGACCGCCTGCCCTACCTGGCCGACACCACCACGTTGACCACCTGGATGCAGGGCAGCTACCTGGACGGCAATCTGGGCCGTAGCGGTTTCGCTTCGGCCGATTACACCCAGCAGGCCACCACCTTCGGCGTGGATCTGCCGATGGGCAGCGGCGGCACCATCGTCGGTGCGGCCGTGACCTCCGGTCAGGACCGTGCGCACATCGCCGCGTCTTCGAGCCGTCTGCGCTCGGACCGGTATGCGATGACCGCGTACCTGTACCAGCCGATCGGCCAGGCGTATCTGTCGGCGATCGGTTCGTACGGCATGAGCAACGTCCAGACCGAACGCAACGTGCAGGCCGGCAGCATCGGCGAGCGCTTGCAGGACCGTCGCCACGACACCAACTGGTCGGCGCGCGCGGAAATCGGCCTCATGCCGCATGCCGGGTTGTCGCCGTTCGTGGCCGCCGGTGTGGTGAGCCAGACCCAGGATGCCTTCAGCGAAGCCTCGGTGACGGGCCTTGGCCTGAGCGCGAACAGCGACACCCTGCGCGCAGGGTACGGCGAGGTGGGTGTGCGTGGCCATCTGGCGCGCGGCAACTGGGGCTTCGATGGTCTGGTGGCCTATCGCTCGCTGCTGGGCAACCCGAATGCCGACTTCTCTGCGTGGTTCACCGGCCTGCCGGAAGCGCGTTTCAATGTCGCCGGCGAGCCGGTGTCCAAGCAGTCGCTGCGCGCCTCGGTTGGCCTGCGTTACCAGCTCAACGATGCGTTCTCCATCTACGGCAACGTGGGTGCCGAGCGCGCTCGTTCGGACACCAACAGCATCAACGCCAACATCGGTCTGCGCTGGCAGTTCTGATTGCAGCCGATGCAGCGGTGCTGCAGGCGATGCACGTGACGATGTCACGCACACTGCTGCGTGACAGATAAAAGAAGGCCCCGGCATGTCCGGGGCCTTTTCGTTGACGGCCGCGTGCCAATGGCGAAACCGCCAAGCGCTTGGCTGACACGGCGTCTTGCGTGCCGGCCCCGCGCAGACGATACGAAAGTATATCGATGCGATGTCCATGGACTGGCGAAAACGCCCGAAAACCCCTGGTTTCGCGCGCTGACGGCTGGCACCATGCACGCCATCGACGCGGCTGCAGCACGCGTTGCAACTGCGCCGGCCCGGATGGCTGGCGCGCAACTCACACCTGTGGCGATGCGCCATGGGTGCCAGGCGATGCCGATGTACGCCGCTGCCGGCAGCGCGCGTAGATCCATCGCCGATGCAACCGCGGCCTGCGTTCGCGCATCGCAGGCTGCGGGTGCAACGCCTTCCCTCTCCCCGTACGAGTCATCGCATGTCGTCCCCCTTCCTGCGTTCTACGCTGGCAGCTGCCTGTGTGTGCAGCTTGCTGGCCGGCTGCGGAGCCACGCCGCCGCCGGCTGCTCCCTCGCCGCTGCTGATCCACACCAACACGCAGGTGATGGTGCCGGCGCACTCGCCCCTGCGTGCCAGCCTGCGCGTGCAGGCCGTGCGCAGCCAACCCATCGCCCCGCTGCTGCAGATGCCGGCGGTGATCGACGTGCTGCCCGAGCGCCTGGTGCGCGTCGTGCCGCCGTTGGCCGGGCGCGTGGTCGCACTGCCCAAGACCCTGGGCGACACCGTGCATGCGGGCGATGTGCTGTGCGTGCTGGATTCTGCCGAACTCGCCAGTGCCTACAGCGATGCCGGCAAGACGCGCGCCACGCTGGAACAGGCGCGCCTGGAACTTGCCCGGCAGAAGGCGCTGGCAGTGGACAGCATTTCCGCTGCACGCGATCTGCAGGCGGCGCAGCAGGCCTTCGACAGCGCGCAGAACGATGCACGGGCGGCCAGCGATCGCCTGGCCCAGCTGGGTGTGGCTGCGCAGGCGAGCTCGCACCGGCGCTATGTCGTGCGTGCGCCCATTGCCGGCCGCGTGGCGGAGCTGAGCGCTGCGCTGGGCGGCTTCTGGAACGACACGTCGGCGTCACTGATGACGGTGGCCGATATCTCGCAGGTGTGGCTCACCGCCAGCGTGCCGGAACGCGAGATTGGCCAGGTCTTCGAAGGTCAGCCGGTCACTGCCAGCCTGGATGCCTATCCTGGCCAACGCTTCGTCGGCCACGTGCAACACCTGGACGATTTGCTCGACCCCGCCACCCGCACGTTGAAAGTCAGGGTGGCCTTGAATAACCGCGACGGCCTGCTCAAGCCGGGCATGTTTGCGCGCGCCCAATTCCAGTCGCGCCCGCAACAGGCATTGGTGGTGCCCGATAGTGCGCTCTTGCAGATGGGACTGTACACGCGGGTGTTTGTCGAAACCGCGCCGTTCGCTTATCGCTCGCGCATCGTGGCCACCGGCCGCGCAATGGAGGGCTATACCGAAATCCTGTCCGGCTTGAAGGCCGGCGAGCGTGTGGTGATCAAGGACGGAGCCTTGCTCAATGATTGAGGCGATCATCACCACCTGCTTCCAGCGTCGCGGCATCGTCTGGCTGGTCTTCGTACTCATTGCGTTATACGGCACATGGAGCTGGACGCAGCTGCCGGTGGAGGCTTACCCGGACATCGCCGATGTCACCTCGCAGGTGGTCACGCAGGTCCCGGGCCTGGGTGCAGAAGAAGTGGAACAGCAGATCACCGTGCCGCTGGAACGTGCGTTGATGGGCACGCCCGGCCTGCATGTGTTGCGCTCGCGCAGCCTGTTCGCCCTTTCCTTGATCACGCTGGTCTTCGACGATGGGACGGAAGGCTACTTCGCGCGCCAGCGTGTGCTGGAACGCATCCAGGCGGTCACCCTGCCCTATGGCGCGATTCCCGGGCTCGACCCATACACCTCGCCCACCGGCGAGATTTATCGCTATACGCTGGAATCGAAAACACGCAGCCTGCGCGAGCTGTCGGACCTGCAATTCTGGACGGTGATTCCACGCCTGCAGAAAGTGCCAGGCGTGGCCGATGTGACCAATTTCGGCGGCCTTACCACGCAGTTTTCGCTGGCGCTGGAGCCGGACCGCCTGACCCGGTACGGGGTGTCGTTGCAGCAGGTCAAGAGCGCCATCACCAGCAACAACGCCGATGGCGGCGGCAGCGTGATGGATCGTGGCGAACAAAGTTACGTGATCCGCGGCATCGGCCTGCTGCATTCGTTGCAGGACATCGGCAATGTGGTGGTGAGCAGCAGCAATGGCGTACCGGTCCTGGTCAAGGACCTAGGCCAGGTGCGCTACGACAATGTCGAGCGACGCGGCATTCTGGGCAAGGACGGCAACCCGGACACGATCGAAGGCATCGCGTTGCTGCTCAAGGACAGCAACCCGTCGGTGGCCTTGCAAGGCATCCACAGCGCCGTGGAGGAGCTCAACAACGGCGTGCTGCCCAGGGACGTCAAGGTGGTGCCGTACCTGGATCGGACCGCGTTGATCGACGCCACGCTGCATACGGTGAGCGCCACGCTGACCGAAGGCATGCTGCTGGTGTGCGTGGTGCTGTTGATCTTCCTGGGTAGCCCGCGTGCGGCGGCGATCGTGTCGCTGACCATCCCGCTGTCGTTGCTGATCGCCTTCATCTTCATGCACCACCTCAAGATTCCGGCCAATCTGCTGTCGTTGGGCGCGATCGACTTCGGCATCCTGGTCGATGGTGCGGTGGTGCTGGTGGAAAACGTCTTGCGCCTGCGCGAAGAAAACAGCCAGCGTGCATTGACGGCGCGCGATGCGATCGACGCCACCCTGCAGGTGGCACGGCCGATCTTTTTCGGCATGGCCGTGATCGGCTGTGCGTACCTGCCGCTGCTGGCGTTCGAACGCATCGAATACAAGCTGTTTTCGCCGATGGCCTATGCGGTGGGCGCGGCCTTGATCGGTGCGCTGCTGGTGGCGCTGACACTGATTCCTGGCCTGGCGTGGCTGGCGTTCCGCAAGCCGCGCAAGATGATGCACAACCGCGTACTGGAAACACTGGGGCAGCGCTACCGCGCATTGCTGGAACGCAGCGTGGGCCGACGCGGCTGGCTGCTGGCTTGCGCGGCGCTGGCCCTGTGCGTGCTGGCGGTGTTGGGGGGCAGCATCGGCCGCGACTTCCTGCCGTATATCGACGAAGGATCGCTGTGGCTGCAGGTGCAGATGCCGCCAGGCATCACTCTGGACAAGGCCGCCACCATGGCCAATGCCTTGCGCAAGGCCACGCTGGAATTTCCCGAGGTTTCGTACGTGGTGACCCAGACCGGGCGCAACGACGATGGCACCGACTACTGGACGCCTTCGCATATCGAAGCGAGCGTGGGCCTGCGTCCCTACAAAGACTGGCCGGCCGGCATGGACAAGCAGGCATTGATCGCTGCGCTCGGCGCACGTTATGCACGGATGCCCGGTTACACGGTGAGCATGATGCAGCCGATGATCGACGGCGTGCAGGACAAGCTCTCCGGCGCGCATAGCGATCTGACCGTGAAGGTGTTCGGCGACGATCTGCAGCAGGTTCGCGGCGTTGCCGACCAGGTGGCTGCAACCTTGCACAAGGTGCCGGGCGCTGCGGACATCGCCGTGGATGTAGAGCCGCCCCTGCCCAACCTGCAGGTACGTTTCGACCGCGCGGCGGCAGCACGCTATGGCATCAATGCGGCCGATGTGTCGGATCTGATTTCCACCGGCATCGGCGGCAGCCCGATCGGGCAGATGTACATCGGCGAGAAGAGCTACGACCTCACCGTGCGCTTTCCGCAACGGTATCGCAACGATCCGCAGGCCATCGGCGCGTTGCGCCTGCGCACCGCTGCCGGCGCCGAGATACCGCTCTCGGCGGTGGCCAGCATCATCACCACCAGTGGCCAGAGCGTGATCGTGCGCGAGATGGGCCGGCGCAACATCATCGTGCGGCTCAACGTGCGCGGCCGCGACCTGTCCAGTTTCCTGAGCGATGCGCAGGCCACGCTCGCGCGGCAAGTGCACCTCGACCCGCAGCACATGCAGCTGGTGTGGGGTGGCCAGTTCGAGAACCTGCAGCGTGCCCAGGCGCGCTTGCTGGTGGTGCTGCCAACCACGTTGTGCATCATGTTCGTGTTGCTGTTTGGCGCATTCGGCAACCTGCGCCAGCCGACATTGGTGCTTGCCGCCGTGCCGCTGGCCATGATCGGCGGGTTGGCTGCATTGCACCTGCGCGGGATGACCCTCAATGTCTCCAGCGCGGTAGGTTTCATCGCCCTGTTCGGGGTGGCGGTCCTGAACGCGGTGCTGATGCTCGCGCAGATCAACCGGCTGCGCCAGGACGTGGGCATGTCCTTGCGCGAGGCGGTGGTGGCCGGTGCGGTGAGCCGCATGCGTCCGGTACTGATGACCGCAACGGTGGCAGCGCTTGGCCTGGCACCGGCAATGCTCGCCACTGGCCTGGGCAGCGATGTGCAGCGCCCGTTGGCCACCGTGGTGGTTGGCGGCTTGGTCACCGCCACGGTGCTCACCTTGGTGTTGTTGCCATCGCTTTACTACCTGATGGAAGCCTTCGTCGCAACGCGCCAGGGCCGCCCGGAGACGACCGCATGACCGACGTTCGCAACGCATTGCTCGCCGGTGCCGTGGCGGTATCGCTCGCCGCCTGCGCAGTGGGACCGGACTTTCAGCGCCCCGCTCTACCTGCTGCCGATCGCTATACCGCCAATGCGTTACCGGCAACGATCGTGGACGCCGACGCGGCGCATGGTGGTGCGCAGCAGTTCGAGCCCGGGCAGGACGTGCCGGCCGCCTGGTGGCGCGCCTTCGGCTCGCCGCAACTCAATGCTGTGGTGGAGCGGGCCTTACGTGCCAATCCGGACCTGCAGGCCGCCGACGCAGCGCTCCGGCAGGCGCAGCAGACGCTGGCCGCACAACGCGGTGCCTGGCTACCGCAAGCGGATCTGCATGTGGATGCCAGCCGGCAACGCGATTCGGTGGTGCCGGCGCCAGATGCCGGCATCGACACACCGTATGCGCTACGCACCGCCCAACTCAGCGTCAGCTACACGCTGGACGTCTTTGGCGGTACGCGGCGGCAAGTGGAAGCGGCCGGTGCGCAAGCACAGGCCCAGCGCGATCAGCGCGATGCGGCGTACCTGAGCCTCACCGCCAACGTGGTGAACGCGGCCATTGGCGAGGCGGCCGTGCGCGCGCAACTGGAGGCTGCGCGCGCGCAGGTCGCCATCGCCGAGCAGCTCTGCACGCTCACCGAACGCCAGCAGGCGCTTGGCGCGCTCGGTGCAGCGCAGGTGCTGGCCCAACGCACTGCGCTGGCACAGGCACAGGCCGCGGTGCCGGGGCTGGAAAAACAGCTGGAACAGCAACGGACCCTGCTCGCGATTCTGGGCGGGCAGTTGCCTGGCGACGCTGCGGGTGCGCCGTTTACGCTGGACACGCTGCAATTACCGGCGCAATTGCCGTTATCGCTGCCCTCGCGGTTGGTCGATCGCCGCCCGGACATCCGCGCCGCCGAAGCGCAGGCGCATGCTGCCAGCGCATTGATCGGCGTGGCGGCCGCTGCGCGCTTGCCATCCATTACCTTGAGTGCGGCCGGCGGCGGCTCTGCTTCCAGTGTCGGGCGCATGTTCGCGGCCGGCAATACACAATGGTCGGTGGCCGGCAGCCTGCTGCAACCGCTGTTCCATGGCGGCGCGCTTGCGCATCAGCAACGGGCGGCCGAAGCTGGCTACGCGCAGGCCATGGCGCAATACCGCAGCGTGGTGCTGAACGCATTTGGCGAGGTTTCCAACGCGCTCACCGCGCTGCAGAGCGACGCGCAGAACCTGCGCGCCTGTGCCGATGCGCAGGCCCTTGCGGAGCGCACGCTGGCGCTGGTGCAACGTCAACAGGCGGTCGGTGCGGTGGGCATGGCAGATCTGCTGCAGGCGCAGCAGGCCTACCAAAGCACGCAGGCCGCCACGGTCCAGGCACAAGCCGCCCGCTACACCGACACCGTGGCGCTGTATCAGGCCCTGGGTGGCGGGCCGTGGTGGTCGCCAGCGGCCCAGACGCCCAAGCCCGCGGCTCCATGAATCACGCACCGCAGCCAGCGCCGGTTGTGTAACGGCGGCGCCGCCAGCTGAGACAATCGCCGCCATGCGCATGACCTCTCTCTTCCGCTCGCCACCCACGCGTACCGACCTGCTCGGCATGGTCGGGCTGGTGGCGGGCATGGCAGCGATCTTCGTGGCCGATACCTTCACCGACTATGCGGTGGCGGCAGCCTTGTTCTATACGTTGGTGGTGCTGCTGTCGGTACGCCTGCTGACGCGCACGGGCGTAGTGCTGCTGGCGGCCACCTGCCTGGCGCTGATCGTGCTCAGCTTCCATCTCACCCCGGCCGGCAGCTACCGCGTGGGCGTGATCAACTCCTGCATCAGTGCGGTGGTGGTGGCGGTCACCACCTATCTGGCGGTGCAGATGGAAGCGGCCAAGGCGAGCGCACATGCCGCACAGGCACGGCTGTTGCGGCTCACCCGCAGCGGCAGCATGGGCGGGCTAGCCGCATCGATCGCCCACGAAGTCAATCAACCCTTGGCCGCCATCGTGACCAGTGGCAATGCCTGCCAGCGCTGGCTGGCGCAGCAACCGCCCAACCTGGCCAAGGCCGATGCAGCACTGGAGCGCATGCTCGCCGACGCCGGCCGCGCCAGCGCCATCATCGCGCGCATGCGTGCATTGGCGCGTGGCGAAGCCAGCCAACGCCAGCCGCTGGATTTGAACCGCACCGTGCTCGACATGATTGCCCTCACCCGTGGCGAAACCGAGCGCCATGGCATCGCGCTGTCGCTGGAGCTGGACCCTGCCCTGCCCGCGGTGCTGGCCGATGGCGTACAGATCCAGCAGGTCATCGGCAATCTGTTGCTCAACGCCGTGGAGGCACTGGCGACCTTGCCGGACGAGGCGCGCAGCATCCATGTACGCTCGCACACCGATGGTGGGTGGGCATGCCTGTGCATCGACGACACCGGCCCAGGCTTGTCCGATGACGCACTGGCGCATGTATTCGAAGCATTCTGGAGCACCAAGGACGATGGCATGGGCATTGGCTTGAGCATCAGCCGCACCATCATGGAAGCCAACGGCGGGCAGATCTGGGCCGAGCCGGCCGGTGTACGCGGCGCGCGCTTCGGCCTGCGTCTGCCCCTGGTCGCGACGGAGCGCAGGCCATGAGCGAGCCGGCCCCGGTGGTGTATCTCATCGACGACGATGCCTCGATGCGCGCTGCACTGGAGGATCTGTTCGCCTCGGTCGGCTTGCAGGTCTACGCGTTCGGTTCCACCGATCAATTCCTCGCGCACCGGTTGCACGAGGCACCCGCCTGCCTGGTGCTGGACATTCGCATGCCGGGCCAGAGCGGGATGGAGTTCCATCGGCGCATGGTCGAATCCGGCGTTGCCCTGCCCACCATCTTCATTACCGGCCATGGCGATATCGCGATGAGCGTGGAGGCGATGAAGAACGGCGCGATCGAATTCCTGACCAAACCGTTCCGCGATCAGGCCCTGCTGGATGCCATTCAGGACGGCATCCGGCGTGACCGTGCGCGCCGCCAGAGCGAGGCGGTGGCCGCGCAATTGCGTGCACGTTGGGAGTCGCTGAGTAGCGGCGAGCAGGATGTCACGCGATTGGTGGTGCAAGGTCTGTTGAACAAGCAGATCGCCGCGCGCCTGCACCTGAGCGAGATCACCGTGAAAGTGCGGCGTGGCCAGGCCATGCGCAAGATGCAGGCTGGCTCGCTGGCCGAACTGGTGCGCCTGGCCGAACGCATCGGGCTGTGATGCGCGCTGTGTGACCGGTGCGCAGGCGTGCTGTGCTAGCTGCCCGCGCACGCGCCATCGGCGGGCATCCAGCCGCCATGACGGCCTGCGTGCTCCAGGATGACAGCGCCATGCCGCAGCACCCACGCAGCGCTTTTTCGGCTCTCGATGTCATGCATTGACCTGGTCACCGCAACGCACCTGACGCTCCGGTGCGTATCTTGCGGCGCGCGCGACAGACACAGGAATGCGGGCAAAAAGAACGCCCCGGTATCCGGGGCGTTTTTGTTTCCGGTGTCAGGCATGCCGCAAGACAAGACTTCAGAAGCTCACTCCCCAGGTCACCTGACCACCGTACGCCGTCTGCCCGTCGCCGCTGAGCCCTTGCAGCGACAGTGCCAGCCGGCTGCGTGGCGAGGTGATCAGGCTCACGCCCAGCTCGCCGATGGCCGCATTCTTGGCCAGGGTGACGCTTTGCACCGAGAACTCCGAGGCGGTGCCGACGAAGCCGGCCGAGCGCTGCACGGAACGGTCGCCGAAGGCATGCCGCCAGCCTGCCGACGCATACAACGCCGCCTTCTGGCCGAGGTCCCAATCACCACGTACGCCCAGCGTGGCGGTACTGAAGGTGTCGCTGGCACTGTCCACCGACAGCGCGGAGATGCCGCCGCGTTCGGTGAACCCGTCGGTCTTCAGGCGGGTGTAATCGGCCGCAATGAACGGGCTGTACACCGCACCTTCGGTGCGCAGATTCCAGGCCGCTTCCAGCGACACCGTTACGGCGGTGGCGTCGTAGCGGCTGTCCATGCGCTCTTCGAGCACGCCGGGCAACATCACCCGGCGCGTGCTGTCGACGCGATAGCTGGCGTAGTCCACCGCACCCTGCAGCGAGAACGCAGACCAATCGGCCCGGCCATACACGCCGGCATGCGTGCCATCCACATCGGCACGGTCGCCCCATTCGCGCGACCAGCTCTCGATATCCTGGTTGCCGACCGCAATGCCCACCACGCTGCGTTCGCCGAAGCGGCGTTCCGCACCGGCCATCACGCCGTTGTCCTCGCGACGTACCGACACCGCATTGGCATCGCCATCGACACGGGTGGGCAGGCTGCGCCCGGTGATCCAGACCATGGTGTCGCCGACCAGCGTGTCCTGGCTGTCGCCACGCAGATGGTTGGCGATGCCGCTGTAGAGAAAGCGGCTGTCCAGCAGGGCCGTTGCAGTGCTGGCATGACTTTCGCCCGACAGCGAGGCAAACGCGGTGCGCACCGCCTCCGGGTCGTCGGGCAAACGCACCACGGCCTGATAGATCGGGCTGGTGTTCGGCAAGCCGTCCACGGCCGCCGCCGTGGACTGCTGGTTCGGCGTGGTGACCGCGTCCACCATGCCCACCGTATTGCGCCCGAACGTCACCGACAATCCGGTCGCGGTGGTGCTGACATCCGGCTCGATAAACGCGTAGTCGGAAATGACGTTGGTGAACTGCCCGGTGAGGCCGCCGCCGGCGCTGATCACCGGAATTTCCGTAAACAGCGGCAAGTCGGTCGCCCGCACCAGCGCCAGCGTGGTGCCGGTTGCCACGCTGGCTGCGCCGCCCACCGCCACCGGCGTGACGACACCGCCGTCGCCGGGCGTCACTTGCAACGTGGAGCCTGGTGCAAACGTGGCATTGCCGCCGACGCTGATGGTGCCACCGGCACCGCCGATGGCGACCGTGCCCGATGACACCAGGCTGCCGACACTGCCGCTGCCGGCGAGCGTGCCGCCCGGACCCACTGTGACCGGCCCGCCCAGCACCGCGCCCGGGTTGGCCAGGTTGCCGACACTCAGGGTGCCGGCGTTGACCTCCGTCGGGCCGGTGAAGGTGCTGCTGTTGGCGGTGAGCAACAGCGTGCCGGTCCCCAGCTTGATGAAGCGACCGACCCCGAACAACCTGCCTGCATAGCTGCCGGCACTGTTTTGCAGGAAGGTCAGCGTGCTGTTGTTGGTGATGTCGCCCTGCAGGCTGGCGGTGTTGCCAACCAGCGTGCCCGCGTTGACGGTCGTACCGCCCAGGTAACCGTTGACGCCGTCCAGGGTGAGCGTACCGGTGCCGTTCTTCACCAGCACGCCGCTGCCGGTGACGTTGCCGGCGTAGGTCCCATCGGTTGCCTGGTCGAACACCAGCACTGCATTGTCGACGATGTTGCCCTGCAGACTGTCGGTGGTGCCGATCAGGCTGCCACTGGCGATGGTGGTGCCGCCGCTGTAGGTGTTGGGCGCCACCAAGGTCAACGCGCCGGCACCTTGCTTGATCACGCTACCGGTGCCGCTGACCACGCCGGCGAACACGCCATCGCTGGCCTGATCGAAGATCAACGTCGCGTTGTCGACCACATCGCCCTGCAAGCTGGTGGTGTTGCCGACCAGGCTGCCGGCGCTGATGACGGTGCCGCCGGTATACGTATTGGCACCAAGCAATTGCAGCACGCCGCTGCCGGTCTTTTCCAGCGAGCCAGTCCCGCTGACCGCGCCGGCATACACGCCACCGGTCGTCTGGTTGAACACCAACGCTGCATTGTTGGTGATATCGCCCTGCAAACTGGCGGTGTCGCCGATCAGGGTGCCGGCCGCAATGGTGGTGCCACCGGCGTAGCCATTGGCGCCGCTGAGCAGCAATGCGCCGGCGCCCTCCTTGACCACCGTGCCAGTGCCGGTGATCGAACCGGTAAACACGCCATCGGCCGCCTGGTTGAACGCCAAGGTTGCGTTATCGACGATGGCGCCTTGCAGGCTTGCGCTGTCGCCCACCAGCGTACCCGCAGTGAGCGTCGTGCCACCGCTGTAGGTATTGCTGCCGTCCAGCGTGAGGGTGCCGGTGTTTGTCTTGATCAACGCACCGCTGCCGCTGATGTTGCCGGCAAGGGTGAGGTCGGCCGGGTTGTCGACGGTCAGCGCCGCACCCAGCGTGACCGCGTTACCCAATGCCGCGGCAATGGCATTGCTCAGCACCGAATCGCCGGTGACCGACAAGGTGCCGCTCCCCAGGGCGGTGTTGCTGGCCACCGCCAGCGTGCCATCGCTGAGCGTCGTGCCGCCGGCATAGCTGTTGTTGCCGCTGAGCGTGAGGGTGGACGTGCCGTTCTTGATCAAACTGCCTGCACCGCTGATTGCACCGGTCAATGCCAGGTCGTTGCTGCCTGGCAGCGTCAACGCGCCGTCGAGCACCACCGCATTGGCCAGCGCCAATGCTTGATCGGTATCGAGCGTGGTGCCCGCTGCGGCAGTCAGCGTGCCGGTGCCCAGCGCCTGCGCATTGCCCAGCACCAGGCTGCCGCCGCCGAGCGCGGTGCCGCCGGTGTAGGTGTTGGCACCAGTCAGGACCAGCGTGCCGGTGTCGAGCTTTTGCAGCGTGCCGCTGCCGCCGATGGCGACGTCGATGGTGCCGGTCACGCCGGGGTCGACGCGGATGATGGTGTTCGCTGCGTTGGCGCTCAATGCGCCACCGCCTGCATCGCTCAGCACATAGCCATCGGTGATGAATTGCATGCCGGTGATGCCCTGGGTGCCCTGCACGCCCACGTTGCCCGCTGTGCCTGCGAAGACCGCAAAGCTGTTCTGCCAATCGCTGTTGATCAGCCCATCGACCGACGTCCAATTGGTGGTGCCGGCGGTCCATGTGCCGGTACCGCCCTCGGCGCTGCCGTTGGCGACGGTCTGCGCACCATCCCAGAACTGCACGTTGCTGCCAGAAGCCAACAACACCACGTTGACCTGCTGCGCCAGCGAGGTCTGCAGCGTGAGCTGGGCGGGGTCGACCGTGCCCGGCAAGGTGCCGAAACCCATGCCATTGTTGGTCAAGGTGCCGGTGTAATCGATCAGGCGATACACACCGGTGCCGAAGCCGCCGATGTCGGTGATGTTGAGCGTGCCATCCAGCGTGAGGTCGCCGTTGACCGCAAGCACACCGGTCTGGCTGGGTATCCCCAAAAACGCATCGAGCGTGGCATTGGGCGCCATGCTCAGGCTGCCGGTGGTCAGCAGCGCACCACTGGTCACCACCAGGCGGCCACCGTCATTCACCGTGACCGCGGCATTGACCACGCCGCTGCCGCTCAACGTGCCGCCGGTGCCCACGGTGACGCCACCGGCACTGCCCAGCGTGCCATCCACATCCAGCGTGCCCGCGGTGATCTGCGTGGTGCCGCCGATCGTGCTGGTGCCGGTGAGTTGCACGGTGCCGGTGCCGACTTTTTCGAGATTGCCCGCATCGTTCAACGCACCTGCGAAGGTACTGCCGACGTTGCCAACGCCCAGTTGCAAGGTGCTGCCCCCCTGGATCGCGACATTGCCCAGGCCGGTCACGCTGCTCAATGCGGTATTGCTGCCGAGCGAGAGCCCCGCCCCTGCCGCAACATCCACGCTGGCACTGGTCCCCAACGTGCCGGTGGCGGAGGTGGCCAGCACGCCGCCCTGTACCGACACCGGGCCACTGAACAGGTTGCTGCCGGACAGGGTCAAGGTCCCCAGGCCCGTCTTGGTCAGCGCGCCCGCGCCACTGAGCACGCCGGTCAACGCCAGAGCGTCCGCACTGGCGATGGTCAGGTTGGCGCCCAGGTTGACGTTGTTGCCCAGGGCCAAGGCAATGGCATTGCTCAACGTCGCATCGCCCAGCACCGACAGGCTGCCCGTGCCGAGTGCGGTGTTGCTGCCCACCGCCAGGGTGCCGGCATTCAACACGCTGCCGCCGAGGTAGCTGTTGCTGCCGTCCAGCGTGAGCGTGGAGGTGCCGTTCTTGATCAAGCTGCCTGCACCGCTGATGGCGCCGGCCAATGTCAGGTCGTTGCTGCCGGGCAGCGTCAACCCGCCATCGAGCACCACCGCGTTGCCGAGGGCCAATGCTTGGTTGGTATCGAGCGTGGTGCCCGCTGCGGCGGTCAGCGTGCCGCTGCCCAGCGCTTGTGTATTGCCCAACACCAGGCTGCCGCCGCCCAGCGCCGTGCCACCGGTGTAGGTGTTGGGACCACTCAGCACCAGCGTGCCGGTATCAAGCTTCTGCACGCCGCCGGTGCCGGTGATGGCCACATCGATGCTCGCCGTGGCACCCGGATCGACGCGGATGGAGGTCAACGGGTCAGTCACCGCCAGTGCGCCCGCGCCGGCATCGGTCAACTGATAACCATCGGTCACGAACTGCAGGCCGCCGACGTTCTGCGTGCCCTGCACGCCCACCGTGCCGGCCGTACCGGAAAACACTGCGAAGTCGCCTTGCCACGTGCTGTTGGCGCTACCGTCCTGGCCGGTCCAGTTGGTGGCTGCACCCCAGGTGCCGGCGCCGCCATCGACAGTGCCATTGGCCGTGGTCTGTACCCCATCCCAGAACTGCACGATGCTGCCCGGCGCGGTCACCACCAGATTGAGTTGCTGGCCGATGGCGGTCTGCAGGGCGAGCTGGCTGATGTCCACGCTGCCCGGAAACAGGCCGATCAGCATGCCGTTGTTGGTGAGCGCGCCGGTGTAGTCGATCAACCGGTACACGCCGGTCCCGAAGCCACCGAGATCGGTGATGTTGAGCGTACCGTCCAGGGTGAGATCGCCATTGACGGCCAGCAAGCGGGTTGCGCTTGGCGCGCCCAATGCCACATCGACGAACGCGCCTGGCGCGAGCGTCAACGCGCCCACGCTCAACGACGAACCGCTGGTCAGTGCGAGCCTGCCGCCATCGCTGACGGTGACCGCCGCACCCACATTACCGGCGGCGCCGGTGCCGGTCAGCGTGCCGCCCGATGCGACGTTCAAGGCGCCGGTGCCGAGGCTGCCGACCACATCGAGCGTGCCCGCACTGACCTGCGTGCTGCCACCGATCGCGCTGGTACCGAGCAAACGCACGGTACCGGCCCCCACCTTGTCCAGGTTGCCGCCACCGCCCAGGCTGCCGGCGAAATCGCCGCCGCCTAGTTGCAGCGTGGCGCCGGTATCGGTGTCTACACCGCCCGCACCAGTGAGTGTGTTGATCAAGCCACCGTTGGTCAGGTTCAACAGCGCACCTGCCGCGACATCGACATTGCTGGCGTTGCCCAATGAGGCCGCGGTACTGGCCACCACGGTGCCGGCCTGAATCGCCAGCGGGCCGGTGTAGCTGTTGTTACCGCTCAAGGTCAACGTGCCCAGGCCGGTCTTGACCAGGCTTCCGCTTCCGCTGATGGCACCGCTTGCCAACATGTCTGCGGCGTTATCTACGGTGAGCGCGGCGCCCAGCGCGATGTCGTTGCCTAGCGCCACGGCGACCGCATTGCTCAATACCGAATTGCCGAGCACCGACAGGCTGCCGGTGCCGAGCGCATTGTCGGCTCCCACCGCGATGGTGCCTGCGGTCAGGCTGGTACCGCCGCTGTAGCTGTTGCTGGCCGTGAGCGACAGGGTGGTGGCGCCATTCTTGACCAGGCTGCCGGTGCCGCTGACGCTGCCGTTCAAGACCAGATCGTTGCTGCCCACCAACGTCAGTTGATCGTTCAACGCGAGGTTGTTGCCTACCGTCAACGCGGCAGTGGCATCCAGTTCGGCAGGGCCGTTGACTCGCATATCACCCACGCCAAGCGCGGCATTGTTCCCAAGCACCAGCCTGCCCGCATCCAGCGCAACGCCACCGGTGAAGGTATTGGCGTTGCTCAACGTCAGGGTGGCGCTGCCCTGCTTGTCGAGGCCACCGATGCCGCTGACGACGCCGTTGAGCGCAATATTCTGCGTGCCAGGCAGGGTCAGCGTGCCATCCAAGGCGACTGCATTGCCCAGCGCCACGGCGGTGCTTGCATCCAGCGTGGTACCGCCTGCGGCAGTCAAGGTACCTGCGCCCAATGCCGTGTCGCTGCCAACCAGCAACGAACCACCCTGCAGTTGCAGCCCACCGCTCCAGGTGTTGTTGCCATTGAGGGTGAGCGTCTGCGCGCCGGTCTTGATCAGGCTGCCCGTGCCATCGATCGCGCCATCGAGCGTGAGGTTTTGTCCATCGATCGTCAGCGCACCGTTGGTGGTGAGCGCGTTCTGCAAGGTCACCGCAGAGGCAGCGGTGAGCAGCGTGCCGTTGGCAGCAGTAAGTGCGCCGCTACCGAGTGCGGTATTGCTGCCCACGACCAGGGCACCGTCGTTCAACGCGGTGCCGCCGGTGTAACTGTTGTTTCCGTTGAGCGTGAGCGCTCCGGTGCCTTGCTTGACCAGGCTGCCGGCGCCGCTCACGGTACCGCTCAAGCCCAGGTTGTTGTTGCCGGTCAATGACAACGCACCATTGAGCACCACATCGTTGCCAAGCGTGGTGGCGGTGGTGGCCTGCAGTTGCGTTCCGCCGGCTGCGGTCAACACACCGCTGCCCAGCGCCGCGCCGCTGCCGACCGACAAGCTCCCCGCGTTGAGATCCACGCCGCCACCGAAGGTGTTTGCGCCGGTCAGTGTCAGCGCTGCTGCACCGTCTTTGACCAGGCCACCGATGCCGCTGATGCCACCGGTGAGGGTCAGGTCCTGGCTGCCGCCAAGTTGCAGATCCGCATCCAGCACCACGTTGTTGGCCAGCACGCGTGCAGCGGTGCTATCGAGCAGGCCGCCACTCACGCTCAGGCTGCCCGTCCCGAGTGCGCCATCGCTGCCCAGAATCAGGCTGCCTGCCGTCAGGCGGGTGCCGCCCAGATAGATGTTGTTGCCGCTGAGGGTCAAGCTGGCCGGGCCGAGTTTGTCCAGGCTGCCGGCGCCACTGATGCCCCCGGTCAGCGTGAGCGCGTTGCTCCCAGCCACAGTGAACTGCCCTGCCAGTGCAATGGCATTGGCGAGCGTGCTCACTGCTGCGTTGTCCAGCGTCGTGCCGGCCGCTGCGGTCAAGGTCCCGCTCCCCAGCGCGGTATTGCTGCCCACCGTAAGCTTGCCGGTGTTGAGCGCGGTGCCACCGGTATAGGTGTTGTTGCCGCTGAGCGTGAGATCGCCGCCGGCCTTGACCAGGCTGCCTGCACCGCTGATGGCGCCACCCAAGGTCAACGCCTGCGCGCCATTAAGGGTCAGCGCGCCGGTGCTCAGCGTCACTGCATTGCTCAGCGTGGCAGCGGCGGTGTTTTGCAAGCTCGCAGAGCCAGTGACATTCAACGTACCGGTGCCCAGTGCGGTGCCGCTGGCCACCTGCAAGGTGCCGGCATTGAGGCTGGTGCCGCCGGTATAGGTGTTCAGACCAGCCAGCGTCAGCGTCCCGCCACCGAGTTTGTTCAATGCACCGGCGCCACTGATGGTGCCGGTGAGATTCAACGCGTTGCCGCTACTGCCGACGCCCAGGTTTCCGGTCAGCGCAATCGCGTTGCCCAGCGTGGACGCGGCCGTGGCATCGAGCTCGCCTCCGCTGGCGGTGAGCGTGCCGGTGCCCAGGGCCGCATTCGAACCGACCACCAGTCGCCCGGTGCTGAGCGTAGTGCCGCCGGTGTAGGTGTTGGCGTTGGTCAGGGTGAGATCGCCAGTACCGCTCTTGATCAAACTGCCGGCACCATTGATGGCGCCGCTGAGCGTGAGCGCTTGTGCGCCGGTCCAGTTCAACGGTGCGGCAAGGCTGATGCCATTGGTCACCGTCAACGGCGCAGTGGTGCTCAGGCTGGATGCGCCGGTGACATTCAATGCGCCCGTGCCCAGCGCGGACGCGGTACCCAGTTGCAGCGTGCCCGCTGCCAGCGTGGTGCCGCCGCTATAGGTATTGGTGCCGCTGAGTGACAGCGTTCCGGTGCCGGTTTTATTGACACCGCCAGCGCCGGCCAGCGTGCCGCTCAAGGTCAACGCGTTGCCGCTGGCTCCCAGGCCCAGCGTATTGGCGAGCGCAAAGTTGTTGGTCAGGGTCAGTGGTGCAGTGTTATCCAGCAAACCGCCTGCCGCAGTGACCGTGCCAGTGCCGAGCGCACCGGAAGTCTCCAGCAGCACGCTGCCTGCACCCAGGGTGGTGCCACCGCTGTAGGTATTGCTGCCGCCCAAGGTCAGCGTGCCGGCGCCAACCTTGTTGAGCGCCCCGGTGCCACTGATTGTCCCTCCGATTCGCAGCGCGTTTGCGCCGCCAATACCCACCGTGTTGCTTAGCGAAAACGCATTGGCCAGGTTCACTGCGGCACCTGCCAACAGGCTGCCGCCGGATGCGGTGACCGTGCCGGTGCCCAAGGCACTGTTGGTGCCCACCGTCAACGCGCCATCGACCAGATTGACGCCACCGCTGAACGTGCTGGTACCGGTCAGCGCCAGTCCGCCGGTGCCGGTCTTGGTCAATCCGCCGGTGCCGGTAATTGCGCTGCCAACGGTCAGGTTATTGGTGCCCTGCACGGTCAGGCCGCCCGCGCCAAGCGCAATGCCATTGGTCGGTGCAAGGGTCAGGCCAGCAGCCGTGGCTTGGAGCGTGCCGCCGTTGGCGGTGATGGTGGTGCCCAACTGCGCAGGATTGGCAAACTGCAACACGCCACCATTGAGCGCGCTGTTGGCGAAGTTGCTCGCCCCGCCCACCGACCAGGTGCCGCTATTGACGCGCAAATTTCCGAAATTGATGTATTGCGCGGTGCTCAATGTTCCGGTGCCGGTGCTGCCGCTGCCGGTACCCACCGCAGAATTTTGCAGGATCAGCGTGTTGTTTCCGCCCAGGCCTCCATCCACCACACCGGTTTGCGCGAAGCTCAGCAAACCGCCCGGGCCGAGCAATTCCAGTGCAAGGCCTCCCCCGCTGTTGACGCTGCCACCGGTGACCGCAGTGAAGCTGTTGGTGCTGCCCGCCCCCATCGAAACACTGCCGTTGATGGTGCCTGAGTTGACGAACGTGTTGCCGGTGGCCGAACTTTGAAAGCCCACCCGTCCGTTGATGGTGCCGGTATTGACCGCGTTGACGGTGCCTCCACCGGTCACCGCAATCACCGGCGTGTCCGACCCCAGGATTGACAATCCCAGCAACGGGCGACTATCGATCACGCCAGCGTTGTTGATCTGCACCGTTCCGTTGCTGGCCGACGTCAGCCCCAGCGCCATGCCGTCGAGATTGAGCAGATTGGCGCCCAGCAAGCCGCCGGTGCCGTAGAGCGTGCCGCTGGCAAGATTGTTGACGGTGACTGCAGTGGAGCTGGCATTGCCCATGGTCACGCCGCTGCTCAGTACCGAGAGCAGCCCAAGCACGGAAGGGTCGATGGTGCCGGCGTTGTTGAGTGTGGAATTGGTACCGCTCAGGGCGATGGCGGTGCCGCCCAACAGGCCTGCGGTCATCTGGCTGCCGGAGGCGACATTCACGGTCAGGTTGTTGGCGCTACTGGAAAAACTGTTGCTGGTGACCGGCGTACCCGAGCAGGTGACGGTTGCGCCCGCCGCGGGGATGGCCGGCGTGCATGCGCCCCAGGCCAGCATCGGTGCGGCGGCCCCCACCGCAAGGACCACCAAGGCCGGCAATTGACGACGGGGTGAGCCAGGCTTGCGACGCCGACGCACCAATTCATGCGTCACCACCCAATTGCCAATGGCTGCGTTCCAGACCAGCGCAAATGCACGATTCATTTGAATTCCCCCTGATTGCCGGGCAGAGACCAGCGCGCACCCAGGCGCGCGCCTCCAAAGACGGGATTGGAATAACGGTAGAGCTGGTTTAAAGCAGCCAGGCCACCTAGACGAATAATGGCGATTAGCCGCGAACATCGCTTGCAGGGAGAAGTTGAGTTAATACCACTCTCTATTCGCCGCGCCATTAAATTAATAGGCGATTCAATACGATTGAAACTGTGCTGAAGATCACTAACTCTCACCTCATCCATGACACAGGCCAGATCTGTGGACTGGTTTGCTCGTGCCCGCTAAATGCAGGTTTTTCAGCCTCATCTGTACTGACCCACACCATCTATGCCGGATTCATCACTTGCAAAGCGGAATTTTGAATTTTTTGAAGTGATTTGAACGGATGAGCCCGAGCTTGATAAAGCAGACTGATGCGCAATTGAGCTGGGCCGGCAACTTTGACTTATAACAATCGCGTTCAACGAAACTTGCTGCGTTGCAAAGCCCGACACACCCTCCAGCAGGGTGCCAATCAGTTTCGGAGTTTGCTTTAGAGAGTAAGACCATTTTGTAGTCGACAGCGGACAGTGGAGTGCGGTATTTGTATATCGCGAGCGCAACAGCATGGTTTATTGTCGGGACTGCCAGGCAGCTCGACGTTTGCAGAAAAAATCGAAAGTGATTGGCTCGACACGTAGTTCGTGGAGTTTCCGTCACCTATCGATGACCTCGGTTTGTTTCTAGTAGCGGTGCAGTGTGTGATCTTCGACACGGAACCCGATGCCATGACGCTTGCCCCGGACGACAAACCGCAGGATCGCCACTTCGACTGGTCAGGCGTGCCGATCGACCTGGGCGGCATGGAGCCCCTGGAGCAAATCGCACGATTGCTCTGCCATGCCCTGGTGGCACCGGCTGCTGCGCTGACCATCACGGAGGGCGGGCGCCTGCGTGTGCTGGCAGCGCGTGGCATCAGCAGCAGTCATGTCAGGCAGGCCATGGAGCTGTGCCAGCAGGTTCCGCCAGCGCCAAATGGCGTGACCGAGTTGATCGAGCATGCAACGCTTGCGCAAATTCAACTCGGCGATGCCGCGTTCCCCGGCTTGCCCGCGCGCTTCATCGCCTGCGTGCCCGTGGGTGCGCCGCAGACAGGAATTGCCGGAACCCTGTGCGTGATCGACACGCGCGAGCGACGGCTGGCAAGCCAGGAGCATCAGCAACTGCTGATGTTCGCCAACGTGGCTGCCGCACAGCTGGAACTGCAGTTCGGTGCGGGCCGACGCGAGCCGCACAGCGGCTTGCTCAATACGCGTCAGCTGCAATCGGATCTGGACGCCCTCGCCTTCGGCAGCCATAGCGTGCCTACCATTGCCGCGTTCATTGAGGTCTACGACACCCAGGCCGCCAACGAGGCGCGCCAGGCGCTGGGCATGCAGCCGCTGGAAGAGCTGGTTCGCCACGCCAGCTACGTGTTGACCCGCGCCTTGCGCGGCAAGGCCACCGTCTACCACGTGGCCTCGATGCGCTTTGCGTTCTTTCTGCTCAACTCCGCGCCGGACGAGATGGAAGACCTGCTGCTGGATCTGCGCGACATGCTGCACAAGCCGGTGGATGCCGCCGGCGTACCGATGTCGCTGACCTTTCATGCCGGTGTGGTGCGCTTCGCCCCGCAGCAGCCGGACACCAACGATGTGATGCGCAAGGGCCTGGTGGCGCTGGGCGATGCCATCAACAACCATGCCATCGTGTGCTGGTACAGCGCTTCGCACGACGATGCGATTCAACGCTCGTACCGCCTGGCGCTGGATGCCGAACAGGCCCTAAAAGCCGGCGATTTCCGGCTGGTGTTCCAGCCACGCATCAACCTTGAAGACTTATCGGTGACCGGCTTCGAGGCGTTGCTGCGCTGGCATCACGCCAGCCTCGGCCCGATCGGTCCCGACGAGTTCATCCCGCTCTTCGAAAAAACCGCACTGATGTGCACGGTCACCAATTGGGTGATCGAAAGCGCCTTGGTACAGCTGGCGGAATGGCGTACCCAGGGCTTGGATTTTTCCATCTCCATCAACCTGTCGTCGCGCGATTTCGGCAACATCAACCTGGCAGCGGATGTGATCAACCGCTGCAAGGACCTGGCGATTCCCACCACATGCATCGAACTGGAAATCACCGAAGGCCGCTGGCTGCGCAGCAATGTCGAAGCGGTGCCGCGGCTGCGCGCGCTGCGCGATGCAGGCGTGAGCGTGGCCATCGACGATTTCGGCACCGGCTATAGCAACTTCGGCTATCTCACCGAGTTGCCGGTCAATGTGCTCAAGCTGGACCGGTCGCTGGTGACTGGCATCGCCACCAAAACCGGCATGCAGATGCGCGCCGAGGCGGTGGTGCGCCTGGCCAACGCGTTGGGTTATCGCACCGTGGCCGAGGGCATCGAGCACGCCGATGAGATTGCGTTGCTGCGGAGCTGGGGATGCGATGAGGCGCAGGGGTATCTGCTCGCCAAACCCATGGAGGCGCATCTGGTGGCCGACTACGTCAAACAAACCGGGGCGCTGCAGCGTCTGCCGTAGAGCCGCGGCGGTGCGCGGATGCGCCGGACAGGCAACCGCACCACGCCGCGCCGTGCGGATGCATGCGCCATGCCTTGCGATGCGATGCACGTCCAACCTGCTGCCTGCAATGCAGCAATGCTCCTAGCGCTCAACTGAGATCGTGCAGGTCCTTGCCCAGCGGCGCACTCAGTGCCCAATCGGAGAACCGCACCTTCAGACCTGAGCGCTCGGGCGTGCAGCACATCGGTCCGACCAGATAGGCGCTTGCCGGCGGAAACGGACACAGCCGCACCAGCGGCCAGTGACGGCCATCCGCGGAGACCTGCAGGCGCAGCACACCATCGGCAACCGTGGCACGGATCCAGAAATCCTTGGGGTCGGCTTCGTAAGGACCAGTTGCCCAATCCGAAACCGGGTTGGTCAACACGCTGCTGAGCATGGCGCGCCCGTCGCTGAGTTCGATCCCGACCTTGACCCAGTGCTGCTCGTCCACCCGCACCATGATGCCGGCCTGGTCGTACAAGGCTTCGTACTGCGCGCGCACACGCAACTGCGCGGTGAAGCCCGCGCCCGCCTTGATGCCCAGAAAGTGCCCGCTGTCGCGGGTGAATCCGTAATGCGTCTTGCGCCAGAAGTCGGTCGCCTGGTCGGTCACCACATCCAACGTGTCGCCGTTGATATCGAGTGTCTTCGGCCGGTTGAGCCAGGTTCCGGCGTGCCAGCTGCTGTCCTGCACCATGGTTTTCCTCGGGTCGGTCTGTTGTGCAAACGCGCCAGCACTGAGCGTCATCCCGACCACGCCAGCCAACACGCGCCTGCGTGCGCCGGCGAATGCATCGTGTTGCATGGATCTGCGCTCCTGCGACTTATGAACGCGTAGTTTACGTGCTGTACGCGCAAGGCCGCATGGGTGCGACCCCTCCTCTGTTCGCCAGGCAGGCAAGGTGCCGGCCTGTGCTTCGACGATGCGCAGCCGTGCAGACGGGCCGCATACATGCGACGTCGCCGCAAAACCCAGGCCCGAATCCGCGCGAGCAATCGCGGCGCGCGGCGTACAGCGATTTGCCGGCCAACCCTGCCGCGTGGCGCCGAAGAGCGGCCAACAAACGTAGCGAACAGTCGTCAGGTGGGCCTGGCGGCTGTGCAGTCGTTTTGTTAGCTGCTCCAGGTGCCCTGCCCTCAGTGCTGCGCCAGTGCGTAATCGATTGCCGCGCAGATTGCCGCCACCTGCGCAGCATTGCATTGGTCGGGTGTGGCGCGTGGGCTATCCGGATAGACCTCGGTGGTCGTGCGATACCGCGCATCGGTGACGCCGGCGCACAAGCCCAGTCGCCGCACCGGATAATTGATGACCCCATGCCCCACCACCGGTGCACCGATGAGCTGCCCATCCGCATAGGCAGGCGCGATATGCGTTACCTCGGCCACCGCTGCGATCACCGCTTGCTGGAAGGCGGGCTGCGGATCTTCACTGTCGCCGACCAGGTAAAACCCGTCCGGAATGCTCCCCGGCACAAACACCGCGCCGTCGCGCGCCGCCAACGCCGGGCGAAACTCGCTCTCGTCGCTATCGGTGGTTTCGTGCAGATCGATATGCACCAGCATTCGGCCGGAAATCGAGGCCACCAGCCGCATCAGCGCAGCCGACTCTTCGGCCGGGCTGTCGCGGCGAAACGCGCGATTCGGATCGACTGCATCGGCATTCCAACGCTGGATGCGTTCATAGCCCCAGGGATTGATGCACGGCGCCACCAGTAGATTGCATTTGCCTGCGTAGTCGGCAGCACGCTGTTGCAGGAATTGCAGCGCACCTTGCACGCCGCTGGTTTCGTAGCCGTGCACGCCGCCGGTGACCAACACGCACGGCAGGCTGTCGTCCCACTGCGCGCTGCGCAGTGCCAGCAACGGATACTCCCCTTGCGCATGGGTAATGGTGCCGTACTGCACGCGCTCGTACTGTTCGGCCAGTGCGGCGACCTGCTGCACGACATCCTCCGCATAGCTGCGTTGCTGCAGCTGGCGTGCGCGCCATAGGGCGCGTTCCGGCTCACCCCACGGTTGCCCGGGCGTGCCGATCGGATACGTTGGGTTTGTCGTCATTGCAGACACCGGTGCGAAGGAGCCGCCAAGGGTAAGCGCTCTGCGCACAGAAGCAAAAAGGCCCCGCGCTGCGGGGCCGATGAAACCTGCGTCGCTGATGTTTACTTCTTCGCCGTGACCCCTGGGGTGGCGTCGCGGACCAGGAACTCTTCGGTCAACTCCGGCAGATGCGCCAACAGCCAATCGGCCATGGCCTGTTCCTGGGGCAGGATCTGCTCGCACACGCGCTGCGTTTCGGTATCGCCCACCGTCTTGGCGGCACCCAGCAAGGCGGTGTAGGTCGCGATCTCCAGGTTCTCGAACACATAGCTGGCCATCGCACCCTTGACGATTTCGTCGGAGGTGGTCATGCCGCCCATTGCCTGCCCGAACGCGGCCATCTTGCCCATGGCGTCCTTGATGATCGACGGCGAACCGCCCAGGCGCTCGATACACGATTCGACCAGGCGCTGTTGCCCCAGCGTCTCTTCCAGATGCTGCTCGATGCGGGCTTTGAGCTGGGGGTAGTGCTCGATGCGTGCGGCCTGGGCCTTGAGCATCTGCTCGGCCTGCTGCTCCATCGCATGCGCATCGCGCAGCCAGTCCATCAGGTTTTCTTGGGGTTCGGCCATGGGGTTCTCCTGTGTGTTTGCGATATGTCCAGCCTGCAGCGGCGCGGATGAAAGATGTGACTGTTCCAAGTGAACGCTGCGTGCGACGTCTACGTGGCATTGACAGGACGCAGAGGGACTGGCGGCTCCGCCTTCCACAGCCTGTTTGCATGTGGTCGCAACGGAACCGAGGATCTGCGTGGCGATCGCTGAGGGATCTGCATGCAATGCGTGGGTCACTGACCGCGCTGACCATCTAAGGCACCGGGCCCTGCGACCAATGGTGGGGACGCTTCATGCCGCCGTGGCGCAGGTGAGCCCCAAACCGGGTGGGCTGCAAATCCTGCCGATGTTGGAAACGGCATTGTGGCTGGAGTGAAATTTTTCCATGCAATCGATGTCGGACATCAATGCACGACTGCAAAAATTTCTCGCTTGCGCTTGATGCGTTGCACAGCAGGCGCTCATGAATCTTTCCAGGTGCACAGGCCATCACGCACGATGACGGCGTGCAAAAATCTGCAATCGATTGCGCATTACCGCGTGCAGCAATCGGCTTGCTTCAAACCGAAAACAGCACAGGCGCTAGCCGCATGGGCGTAGCGCCTGTGTCCAGCCTTCCGCAAGATTCGCTCCCAAACCGGCGCGCCATGGCGCGCCGATGGCTGGATTAAGCGGATTCTTCCTGCGGCTTGGCCTGCTTGGAACGCCCGCCCTTGCTGCCGATCCGCGACATGTGATCGCGATCGCGGCTCACGGCCTGGCCACCCTTACGGCCAGCTTCGCGCGCTTCGTCGCTGGTAAATTCGTGCGCATTGCCGCTGGCATGCGCGGCTTTGCCGCCGCTACTCGCCAGCAGGCGGCGCTTCTCCGGATCCAATGCGGCAAAGCCGCGCCGGCTACGGGTCGTGTTTTGTCCGTCTTCCACTGTGCCTCCTCTCGATGCTTCGGTTACGCCTGGGTATTGGGCTAACCGCAACATTCGTGCCAACCCGGAAAGGCAGGCTCCGCGGTGCATTGCGGATGGATGCAGGAAAAAACGGCTGCGCTCGCTGCGCAAATCTTGCACACCTTCGCATCGCCGGACGATTCGGCCTACCTCTTAGGTAGATAGCGCTATCACGGGGCGCAACCCGTCTGCAGCCGCTGGACGGGTTGCGCAGGCGCCGCAGGGATCAGCCGCTATGCCTGGACCAAGCGCCCGCCCCTGATGCAGGTGTGTTGCAATCTCGCGTAGTCCGGCTGCGACGCACGGTGCGGGAACAGCCGTCAGCGTACAGCTCACTCATCGTCTGCGTGCGCCAGTTGCCCCGGTGTCGGCGTGCGCAGCGCCTCGCAAGGCGTGTGCTGCCGATGCCGCAGATCGCCCGGCCAATTCGCCACTGGACTGCCCAGACAGCGGCGCAGCCACAGGTTGAAACAGGCAGGGCCCGCACACAGACTGCGCGTGGATCTGGACGCGCACTGATGCGCCATCAACGCCTCAGGCGTTGCTACCCGCCTCGCGAAAGACTTAGCGGTTGGGTGCAAGTGGGTACCACTGGCCGATGTTGACGCCGGGCCGGAACCATTAGCCGTGCCGTGCCGTCCACGCCCGGATGCGGCTGCCCCAGAGGCTGGGCAAGCAGTCTCCGGACGCGCACGTACCATGTCGGGCGGCAACCGTGAGCCCGAATCGCCCTGCCCCGCAGCCGCGTCAGCGGTGGTGCGCCGCCCTCACCCCACGGCCTGCACCACCATTGGCCCATCGCGGTCGTCGCACGCTGCCGCAGCTTCGGACAGAGCACCGCCCACCAGCAACAAGGTCGGCATGCCCGGTGGCAGCGCGGCGGCTGTCATCCCCAGCTCGCCCAGGGTGGTGAGGCGACGTTGCTGCTCCGGCCGTGTGGCGGCCTGCACGATGGCGGCGGGCGTGCTGGCCGGCAAATGCGCCAGCAATGCAGCGGCCAGCGCATCCGCGCGGCGCAGGCCCATGTAGATACCCAGCGTCGTGCCGCTGGCCGCCAGCGCACCCCAATTCGGCTCGCCGTGGTCGTGCGTGTGCGCAGTGACGAAGGTGATGCCATGGCAATGGCTGCGATGGGTCAGCGAGACCTCCAGTGCGGCCGCCGCTGCGAAGGCCGCACTCACGCCGTTGATCACCTGCACGCCGACGCCGGCACGCCGCAGAAAGGCGATCTCTTCGCCAGCGCGGCCGAACAGCAGCGCATCGCCCCCCTTCACGCGCACCACGCGCAGGCCCTGCAACGCGTAGCGACGCATCAGCCGGCAGATGAACTCCTGCGGTGTCGAACGGCATCCGCCCCGTTTGCCCACCCGGATCACGCGCGCCTGCGGCGCAAGTTCGACGATCTCCGGGTTGGCCAGATCGTCGAGCAGCAGCACCTGCGCCGACGCCAGGGCCTTCACCGCCTTGATGGTGAGCAATTCCAGGTCGCCCGGGCCGGCGGACAACAACACCACATCACGTGCGCAGGAAGGTGTGACTGACATGGGAGTTCTCGTTGGGTGTGGAGGGACGGTGCATTCAGAGGACAGGTGCACTCACGCAAGCCGCGTTTGCCGGCACAGCCGAGTGAGTTGCGGCACGCAGGAGCCGCACACGGTGCCGCAGCCCAGGCGTTGCTTGAGCTGCGCAACATCGGCGCCGTCGTCGATGGCCGCGTGAATCGCGGCGGCCGAGACATGCATGCAGGTGCACACAATCGGGTCGCTCGGTGCGCTGTGGGTATGGGCGAAGACCGACAGCCGCGCACCACGCCACGGTTCACCCGCCAGTGCGGTGGCAAGCAACGATCGATCGGCGTCGCTGGGTTGCGCGGCGGTGAGCAGCACGCCGTCGATATGGTGATGCCCGTCCTGCATGCGCCAGCCAACGCGGCGCATCAGCCCGCGGCGCAGGTCGCGGTACTCCAGCACATCCGCGCCGGCCGGCAGCTGCAAGGCGACGACCAGGCGATCCATCCAGCTGGCATCGGGTGCGCGTTCGCAGGCGGCATGCAACACGACCCAATCCCCGGCTGCACGGCGCCTGGTGCCGCTCGATGGCTCGGCATGCAGCCGCAGGGAGGCATAGCCGCAGTCGCGCAACAGCGGTTGCAACGCCTGCTGCAAGGCAAGTGCATCCCCGCGCCGCGCCGCCAGCAGATGCCAGCCGAACGTGATCCTTTCCACCCGCACGGCCGTGTGTTTGAGTTCGGGCTGTTGCGAACGCGCATCCACTGCCGGCGTGCTGACTTCGTTGATGCCGCCGCTGGACAGGCTCTGCCCGCTCCAGTGCATGGGGGCAAACACCGTGCCCGAGCGCAGTTCGTCCGATAGTTCCAGCGGCAGCACCAGCGCACCGCGTTTGCTTGCGATCTGCACCAGTTCGCCGGCCACCAGCCCACGCCGCTGTGCATCGCCTGGATGCATGCGCAGCGCCGGCTCTGGACTATGCGCGAATGCCGCCGCGACCCGCCCGGTGCGCGACATGCCATGCCACTGGTCGCGCAGGCGTCCGGTGAGCAGCCGCATCGGGAACCGTGCCGAAGTGGCTTCGGCCACCTTGCGATACGGCGTGGCGTGGAAGCGCGCACGTCCGTTGGCGTGCGCGAATACGCCGCCGGTGTAACGCCGGGCCTGCCCTTGCGTGCTGCCTGCCGGAAACGGCCATTGCTGCGGGCCATGATCCAGCAGCGCGTAATCCAGGCCGCCGATATCCAGGTCGCGGCCAATCGTGAGGGCGCGATGCTCGTCGAAAATCTGCGCAGGGTGCTTGAATGCGAACAGGCCCGGCCCGCGCGCCGGTGCCAGGCGCGCTTCCAGCCGGCGCGCCACCTCGTTGGCAATCCACCAATCCGCACGTGCCTGCCCGGGTGCTTCCACCGCCTTGCGCACGCGAGTGATTCGGCGTTCGGAGTTGGTCACCGTGCCGTCCTTCTCGCCCCAGCTGGCGGCAGGCAGCAACACGTCGGCATACGGCACGGTGTCGGTACCGGAAAAGGCCTCCTGCACGATCACCAATTCGGCGTTTTCCAGCGCGGCGCGAATGCCGGCAACCTCCGGCATCGAATGCACGGGGTTGGTGCACACGATCCACACCGCCTTGAGCGTGCCCGCGCGCAGCCGCTCGAACAATTGCACGGCCGGTGCGCCTGCCGTTGGCGAGATTCGCCCGGCTGGTACGCCCCACAGCCGTTCCAGTTCGGCGCGGTCGTCGGCATTTGCAATCTCGCGATGCGCCGCCAGCATGGTCGCCATGCCGCCGACCTCGCGTCCGCCCATCGCATTGGGTTGACCGGTCAGCGAAAACGGCCCCGCGCCCGGCTTGCCGATCTGCCCGGTGGCCAGATGCAGGTTGATCAGGGCCAGGTTCTTGTCGGTGCCGTGCACGGATTGGTTCAAGCCCATGCAGTACAGCGACAACGCTGCAGGGCTGCGCCCGAACCACTCGGCCGCCTGCACCAAATCCTCGTGCGCAATGCCGCAGATCTCGGCGCTCATGCGCGGCGTGTACTCGCGCAGCATCCGCTTGAGGGCATCGAACTCCTCGGTGTGTGCCGCGACGAAACGCGCGTCTACCAGGCCCTCCCAGATCAGGTGATGCAGCATGCCGTTGAACAAGGCGACGTCGGTGCCGGGCTCGATCGCCAGGTGCAGATCGGCCATGGCCGCCGTGTCGGTACGCCGCGGATCGATCACGATCCAGCGAATGTCGGGGTTGCGCGCGCGTGCCTCTTCCAGCCGGCGAAACAGCACCGGATGCGCATAGGCCATGTTGCTGCCGGCAAACAGCACGGTGTGCGCCAGCTCCAGATCGTCGTAACAGGTGGGCGGGCCATCGGCACCCAGCGCAAGCTTGTAGCCGGTCACCGCGCTGGACATGCACAGCCGCGAATTGGTGTCGATGTTGTTGGTACCGAGCAGGCCTTTGGCCAGCTTATTGAAGACGTAATAGTCTTCGGTCAACAGTTGCCCGGAGAGATAGAACCCCACCGCGTCCGGGCCGTGCTCCTGGATGATGGCGGCCAGCTTGTGGGCCACATGGTCGAGTGCCTGCTCCCAACCCACTGCGGTACGCGGCGCCTGGCGATGACGGCGTAGCTGCGGTTGGAGCACACGCCCCTGCGTGCTGGCCACCGTCTGCGGCAGTGCCAGCCCCTTGCTGCACAGGCGCCCGAAATTGGCCGGGTGCAGCGGGTCGCCTTCGATGCCGACGATGCGTTCGCTATCGGCGGCATGCTCGCTGTGGATCAGCACACCGCAGCCCACCCCGCAATAGCAGCAGGTCGAACGCGTGATGCGGTGCATCGGTAACGCGGCCTGCGGCTGCGCGGCTTCGTCGCTCGACAGATGCTGCAGGCCTTCGCTCATACGGCGGGCTCGGCGACGGCATCCGGCGCGGTCACCGGCTGCAACACGATCCATACCGCATCGGCTTCCACCTTCACCGGATAGCGCGGCGCGCAACCTACATCCGGCGCACATGCCTGCCCGCTCTGCAGCGCGATGGCCCAACCATGCAACGGGCAGGTCACGGTGTCGCCGGCAACAATCCCTTGCGACAGCGGTCCACCCTTGTGCGGGCACCGGTCGCGTAGCGCGAATACCTGGTCGCTGGCAGTGCGGAACAACGCGATCGGTTCGATGCCCTCGATCTCCAGCACGCGTGCGCCCAATGCGGGCAATTCCTGCAAAGCGCAGATGCGGATCCAGGCAGGCGGCTTATGCATGCTCATTGCTCCACCGTGGCGGCCGGCGCCGCAACGCGCAGCGGTTGGTATTCCTGTCGGCGCTCGCCGGCGATACGCGCCTTCCACGGGTCGACCAGACCCTCCAGCGAATACAGCAGGCGCTCGTACAGCGCACGCCGGTTGGCGGCGTCGTCCACCACTTGCGCACGGATGTAATCCAGCCCTACCCGCGCGATGTAGTGCACCGTGCGATCCAGGTAATACGCCTGCTCGCGGTAGAGCTGCAGGAACGCGCCGGTGTATTCGCGCACTTCGTCGGCGGTGGCCACCTTGACCAGGAAGCGTGCCACCTCGGTCTTGATGCCGCCATTGCCGCCGATATGGATCTCCCAGCCGGAATCCACCGCGATGATGCCCACGTCCTTGATGCCGGATTCGGCGCAATTGCGCGGGCATCCGGACACCGCCAGCTTCACCTTGTGCGGGCTCCACATGTTGGCGAGCATGGTTTCCAGATCGATCCCCATCTGCGTGCTGTTTTGGGTACCGAAGCGGCAGAATTCGCTGCCCACGCAGGTTTTCACCGTGCGGATGGACTTGCCGTACGCATGGCCGGAGGGCATGCCCAGATCGCGCCACACGTCGACCAGGTCTTCCTTCTTGACCCCAAGCAGATCGATGCGTTGGCCGCCGGTCACCTTGACCATGGGCACCGCATACTTGTCGGCGACATCGGCAATCCGGCGCAGCTCGCTGGCATTGGTCACCCCGCCCTTCATCTGCGGAATCACCGAAAACGTGCCGTCTTTCTGGATATTGGCGTGCGCACGCTCGTTGATGAAACGCGACTGCGGATCGTCGATGGCCTCATGTGGCCAGGTCGACAGCATGTAGTAGTTGATTGCCGGCCGGCAGGTGGCGCAACCGTTGGGTGTGCGCCATTCCATGAAGGCATAGGCCTGTGCATGCGTGAGCAGTTTGTGCTCGCGGATGGCGCGGCGCACCTCGCCGTGGCTGAGGTCGGTACAGCTGCATACCGCCTTGGTTTTCGGGGTTTCCTGAAAGTTGGAGCCCAGGCAATTCATCAGGATCTGCTCGACCAGGCCGGTGCACGAGCCGCACGAACTGGCCGCCTTGGTGTGCTTTTTCACCTCGTCCACGGTGAACAGGCCTTGCTCGCTGATCGCCTTGACGATCGTGCCCTTGCAGACGCCATTGCAGCCGCACACTTCATCGCTGTCGGCCATCGCACTGGCGCGGTCCTGGCCACCGGTGCCGGCATCGCCCAGCGCGCTTTCGCCGAAGATCAGTTGATCGCGCTGCGCCTGGATCGGCGTGCCGTCCTTGAGCAACTTGAAGTACCACCCGCCGTCGCTGGTATCGCCGTACAGGCACGCGCCCACCAGGACATCGTCGCGGATGACCAGCTTCTTGTAGACGCCACCGGCCGGGTCGGAGAGCACGATTTCTTCGCAGCCGTCGCCGCCCATGAAATCACCGGCAGAAAACAGGTCGATGCCGGTGACCTTGAGCTTGGTCGATGCCACCGAACCGCGATAAATGCCGATACCGAACTGCGCCAGGTGGTTTGCGCAGACCTTGGCTTGCTCGAACAGCGGCGCGACCAGGCCGTAGGCAATGCCGCGATGGTTTGCGCACTCGCCTACCGCGTACACGCGTGGGTCGAAGCTTTGCAGGCTGTCGTTGACCACGATGCCGCGCGAGCAATGAATCCCTGCTTCTTCGGCAAGACGCGTGTTCGGGCGAATGCCGGCCGCCATGACCACCAGATCGGCGGGAATCTCGCTGCCGTCGGCGAACTTCACCCCGATCACCTCGCCCTGCGCATTGCCCAGCAGCGCACTGGTGGCGGTGCTCAGCTTGAAGTGCAGGCCACGCGCGCGCAGGGCCTGTTGCAGCAGGTTGCCGGCCACCGGGTCGAGCTGGCGCTCCAGCAACCAGCCGGCCAGATGCACCACCGTCACCTCCATGCCGCGCAGCTTGAGCCCATTGGCCGCTTCCAGTCCGAGCAGCCCACCACCGATCACCACCGCGTGCTGCTTGGTACGCGCGGTATCGATCATGGTGCGCGTGTCCTGGATATCGCGATACCCAATCACCCCTTTCAGGTCGTTACCGGGAATCGGCAGCACGAACGGCACCGAGCCGGTGGCGATCAGCAGCCGGTCGTACTCGGCTTGCGTACCATCGGCCGCAATCACGCGGCGGCGCACGCGGTCGATGCGCGTGACTTCCTTGTTCAAATGCAGGTGGATGCCGTTGTCCTGATACCACTGCAACGGATTGAGCACGATGTCGTCGAATTCCTGCTCGCCGGCCAGCACCGGCGAGAGCAGGATGCGGTTGTAGTTGGGATGCGGCTCGGCGCCGAATACGGTGATGTGGTACATGCCCGGCATCAGCTTGAGCAGTTCTTCCACGGTGCGGATACCGGCCATGCCATTGCCGATGACGACGAGTCTGGGTTGCTTCATTGCCTGGGCTCCTGTCGACATATCAGACGCGCGCCGCGCCTGCGGTTGACCATTCGCTGCGCCACTGCGCCTTCACGCCGGCCAGCAACGCCCAGCCGCCGAGCGCGAAGGCAGCGAACAACCACATGCCGATCGCGTAGCTGCCGGTGTGCTGCTTGAGCACGCCCAGCCCCGCGGCAAGCGCAAATCCACCGATGCCGCCTGCCATGCCGATCAGGCCGGTCATCACGCCGATGTCCTGGCCGAAGCGCTGCGGCACCAGTTGAAACACCGCGCCATTGCCGGCGCCCAGGCACAACAAGGTCAGCACGAACAGCGCCAGCGTGATCGTGGCACCGCCGGCACCAAATCCGGCGATTGCCACCAGCCCGGCGACCAGCAGATACACCGCCAACAGGGCGCGCGTGCCGCCGAGGCGGTCGGCAATCACGCCGCCGAGCGGGCGCATCACCGAGCCGGCCAGTACGCACGCTGCGGTGGCCCACCCCGCGGTACGCGCATCGAAATCGAACTGGTCGTGGAAGTAACCAGGCAGTGCGCTGGCAAAGCCGGAGAAGCCACCGAAGGTGATCGCGTAGAAACACATGAAGCGCCACGCATCGCGGTTGCCCACCAGCACGCGGCCATAGTCGGACCACTGCTTGCGCGCGACCGGCGTGGGTGCTTCCTTGGCGATGGTTGCGAACACGACCAGCGTCAGCACCAACGGAATGCACGCCAGGCCGAACACGTTCTGATAGCCGAAAGCGGCCGCCAGCATCGGGGCGAACAACGCCGCCAGCACCGTGCCGGAATTGCCGGCTCCGGCAATCCCCATCGCGGTGCCCTGATGCTCGGGCGGATACCAGCGCGAAGCCAGCGGCAATGCCACCGCGAAAGATGCACCGGCAATCCCCAATAGCACGCCCAGCAACAGCACCTGCCCCATGCTGTGCACGCCCAGTTGCCATGCACCGAACAGTGCTGCGATCACCGCCAGCTGCGCGACCATGCCGGCACGCTTGGCGCCGATCCGGTCGGCGAACATGCCCAGTACCAGGCGCAACACGGCGCCGCACAGGATCGGCACTGCCACCATCAAGGCACGCTGCTGCGTATCCAGCCCCAGCGATTGCGCGATCGGCACCTGCAGCGGACCGAGCAGATACCACACCATGAAGCTCAGGTCGAAATACAGGAAAGATGCGAACAACGTGGGCGTATGCCCTGATCGCCAGAACGAGCGCTGCATAGAGACCTCTTCGAGTGCGATGGCCAAAAAAAAACGGCGCCCTCCGGTAAACCGGAAGGACGCCGTTGTCCTGGATGCGTGCGGCTCGCCGTTGAGCCGCTGGCATCGTCTGCATGTTGTTGCAGGCACGCCGTTGTACCTGCACGTGCGTACTACGCAATCAACGTGCCAACTTTCTCACCACGACCTCACTGCGCTGCAAGCGCTTGATAAATTAAGGGTTGGCGGCTGGTTGCCGGTCTCGCGCGAGGTAACGGGTAGCCGCTGGCGCGGCTCACCATTCCCGGCTTTCGTGCAGCAATGCACCAACACCGTGCGTTGCTGGCGGGCGCGATCGATCGATATTCCTGCGACACGCCGTCCCTCCACGCATGATCGTGACGCCAGGCTGGCGCATTGCGCGTCAGGGAAGCTAGACGGCGTGACTGGGTGCAGTCGAACGCATTGGCGCGACTGCCGAGATCAAACGCCTGGCCGATGGAGCGCGCGGTGCCCTCACCGCTCGCAGACACGCTGCAAGTACGTCTGTACAGGCTCGGTGGCGGCATCCATGCCTTCAACGGTCTCGCAAGCGGCGAGGACACCGCACCTGGGAGTTGGCCGGCGGTTTGTCGAAGAGCGAGGAAACCGCCTCGTGCGGCTTGCTGTTTGCTCTGTTTGAAACCTGGCGCACCGACCATCTCCACTGGCCCTTGCCCGCCCACCGTCGCGGGAGCTTACGCAGCATGGATGCCGCGTAGGAGCCTACATGGACGTACTTGCAGCGTGTCCCGCGCTGGTGGGCCGGCAAGGGCCCTGCAGCCAAACTGCAGACCAGCCGCTCTCCCTGCGATCCCTCTACGCTCTGCAGCCATCACCGCAGACTCCAGCACGCCTGTTCCATCGCGTTACGGCGTATCGAACAACCGATTGCTGCGATGATCGCTGTCCGGAGCGACGACACCCACACGTGCGGCGGCACGCCGATAGTTGTCGAGTCGGTGGATATCGCCGAGCCGGGCGATGTCGTCGTCTTGAACGTCATGCCATCCCCAGCGCTGGAACTGGCCCAGGAACCACTCGCCGTCCGACAGCCACGGCATATTCACCACCCCGCCGCGGTGAAAGGCCAACGCAGTCGCATCATCGGCGGCAGCGCCGCAACCAACATGCGACTCAACCTCGGGATGCGCCCCCAGACACACCGCCAGGTGCGTCGCCGGCACCCCGATATGCTGCGGCTCGGCCAGCCACTGCGCACAGTGCGCGCGATTGGCTGGCGCCGCGTCCAGCCAACGGCAGGCCTCCAGCACGCAAGCGGTCAAGCGCTCGCTCAACTCCGGCTGCAGTGCTGCAAATTCACGGCGGCAGGCGAGCACCTTCTCCGGATGGCCAGGCCACAACTCGCCGCTGCGGATCACACGCCGCCCCGTGCCCTGCGCTTCGGCCACCGCCGCCCACGGCTCGCCGGAGCAATAGCCGTCGACCAATCCGCTGGCCAACGCCTCGGGCATTTGCGGTGGCGGAATGCTGAGCACATCCACATCCCCGATCGGGTCCACCCCGCCTGCAGCCAGCCAGTAGTACAGCCACAGCGCATGCGTTCCGGTGGGAAAGGTCTGCGCGAACACCGCACGCCGCCCCAATCCTGCCAATGCCTGTGGCAGCGTGCGGCCGGCCGCCAACGCGTGCGCGAGTGCAGGCGCGAGCGTGATCGCCTGGCCGTTATGATTGAGCGTCATCAGCAATGCCATCGGGCATTGCGGGCCGGCGATGCCCAGGTCGATCGCATACACCAAACTGGCCAGGGTGTGGGCTGCCTCCACTTCACCGGCCAGCAAACGGTCGCGCACGCCGGCCCAGGATGCCTGTCGTTGCAGCTCCAGCTGCAGACCATGTTGATGGTCCAGACCCAGGTGTTGCGCAGCGACCAGCGGCGCGCAGTCGATCAATGGCAGATAGGCCACGCGCAGGACGGGATATTCGGCTTGACTCATAGATTCATCCCAACAACTCGGCCATGGCCACGATGCGGCGCGCCACTTCGGCCAGTTTGACGCCCTGCTTCATCGCCTGCTGGCGTAATGCGGCATAGGCATCGGCCTCGCTCAGGCCACGTTTTTCCATCAGCAAGCCCTTCGCACGGTCGATCTGCTTGCGGTCCTGCAGCGCCTGCTGGACCTCGTCCAGGCGCTTGCGCATGCTGCTTTCCTGCGCAAAACGGGCCAGCGCCACCTGCACGATCGGCGCCAACCGCGCAGGCGCCAAGCCATCCACCACGTACGCCGTCACGCCCGCGCCGACCGCTGCATGGATCAACGCATCGTCGCCATCGCCGGAGAACATCACCACCGGCCGCGGCGCATGCGCATGCAACATCGACAGCTGCTCCAAGGTATCGCGGGAAGGCGAATCCACGTCGATCACCACCACATCCGGCTGCTGGCGTTGCACGGCATGCAGCAGCGCGCTGACCGAGGCCACGTCATCGAGCACCGTGTAGCCGGCGCGCGTCAGTGCCTGGCGCAGTTCGCCGATCGGCTTTTCGGTATCGTTGACCAGCAAAACACGCATTGACAGCAGCGAGGCATGGACGTGGCCTGATGGTGCCATGCAACATGCCGCTCGTGCGAGCCATCTTTTCGGAGTGTCCGATGCCGTTGTTCCCGTTGTTCGCCAACCTGCAGGGGCGCGCTGTGCTGGTGATCGGTGGCGGCGAAGTCGCTACACGCAAGGTGCTGGCGCTGCTGAAGGCGCAGGCGCACATCCGGCTGTATGCGCATGCGCTTTCGCCCGAACTTGCCCAGTTGATGCAGGCCGGGCGCTTTGAGCAAATGACAGGCGAGTTCGATCCTGCCTGGATCGACACCGTGTGGCTGGTCGTCGCCGCCACCGATGATGTGGATCTGAATCAACGTGTGGCCGCAGCGGCCGGCGCACGCCAGCGTCTGGTCAATGTCGTGGACGATGCCGAGCTCTCCACCTACCAGGTGCCGGCCATTGTCGACCGCGATCCGCTGGTGATTGCGATTTCGTCGGCGGGCGCGGCGCCGATGCTGGCGCGCCGACTGCGCGAGCGACTGGAGCGCGAACTGCATGCGTCGGTGGGTACGCTGGCGGCCTTGTTCGCCCGGCACCGCGAGCGCATTCGTCAGCAGTTGCCGGACATGAACCGGCGGCGCCGCTGGTTCGACCAGGTGATCGACGGGAAGGTGCCGCAATTGCTGCAGGCCGGCGATACCGTCGCCGCCGAAGCCGCCTTTGCCGCTGCGTTGGACGCGGTGGACAGCGTTCCGGCGCGCGGCAGCGTGCAATGGGTCGGTGCCGGCCCGGGCGATCCCGGCCTGCTCACGCTCAATGCCTTGCGTGCCCTGAACCTGGCCGACGTGCTGCTGCTGGCGTCGGACGTGCCCGCCGCGGTGGTGGAACTGGCGCGCCGGGACGCGCAACGGCGCGCCTGGCCGGAGACGCCGGGCGCGCAGCAGGCCGCCGTAGTGGAGTTGGTCGGCGCCGGGCTGCAGGTCGTGGTCCTGCGCATGGGCAGCGGCGATGCCATCCCGGCGGAGCTGGACGCCGCGCTGCACGCGCAGGGCATCCTGTCGGTGCGGGTTCCGGGTTTGCCGCTCCGCTAGATTTTTCCAAGCGCGTTGCCGGATTCGACGCGCCTGAACGCGACTGCCTACCGCGCCAGCAACGCTCGGCGCGCCGTGTCCTGCTGCCAACGCGTGCGTTCGACACACCGATCGCCGGAGCGCCCGCCCATACCATCCGCGGGAAATGACGGCCCGCCGCCGCGCAATGGCGCTCGACCGCTACCCGCCAGCGCATGCCATCGGCACCGCGTCACGGCGTGCAGCAAGGCAAGCAACAGCCACCCAGCGTGACCGGTTTCACCCCCTGCCTGGCCGAAAAAGTCCCCAGCACGGCGCGCGCATCCGCCTACAGTCGAGCACGTCATCCCGGTTCGGACATCGCCACACCATGCAGACGCCTTCGCCGTCCCAGACGTTCCCGCTCGACCGCAGCGATGCGGTCTGCATCATCGGTGCTGGCCCGGGTGGGCTCAGTGCGGCACGTGCGCTCAAGGCGCAGGGGCTGGACTACGACCAGTTCGAACGCCACGGCGACCTGGGCGGGATTTGGGACGTCAGCAACCCCGGCTCGCCGATCTACGACTCCACCCATTTCATTTCCTCGCGCGATCTGTCGGCCTTCATCGGCCATCCCATGCCGCGCCAGTACCCCGACTACCCGTCGCATCGGCAGATCCTGGCCTACCTGCGCAGCTTTGCCGAGACGTTTGGTCTGCGCGAGAAGATCCAGTTCGACACCGCCGTCCTGCGCATCGACAAACAGGCGGACGGGCGCTGGCAGGTGACGTTGGCCGATGGCTCGCAGCGCCTCTACGCCGCGGTGATCTGCGCGTCGGGCGTCAACTGGGACCCCAGCATGCCGCAATTGCCGGGCCACTTCGATGGCGAGATCCGCCACTCGGTGAGTTTCCGGCATGGCGACGAATTTCGTGGCAAGCGCGTGCTGGTGCTGGGGGCCGGCAACTCCGGCGCGGACATCGCCTGCGAGGCGGCCATGCATGCGCAGCGCGCCTTTCTGAGCGTGCGCCGCGGATATCACTTCATCCCCAAGCACCTGATGGGGATTCCGGTCGACCAGATCGCCGAAACCGGTCCGCACCTGCCCCTGTGGCTGGCACGCCCGATCTTTTCGGCCCTGCTGCGGCTGGTCAACGGAGACCTGGCCCGGCTGGGGTTGCCCAAGCCGGACCATCGCCTGTTCGAAAGTCACCCGCTGCTCAACGCCCAGCTGCTGCACCATCTCCAGCACGGCAACATCGCCGTCAAACCCGATATCGACCGACTGGACGGCAGGCACGTGGTGTTCAAGGACGGCAGCCGCGAGCAGATCGACCTGCTGCTGTGCGCCACCGGCTACCGCTGGAGCTGCCCGTATGCCAGCGACTATTTCCTCTGGAACGGCGGACGCCCGCAGATGTACCTGTCGATGTTCAACCGCACGCATCGCAATCTGTTCGGGATCGGCTACCTGGAAACCAATTCCAGCGCGTACAAGCTGTTCGACACCCAGGCCCAGATGATCGCGTCCTACCTGACCGCGCAGCGCCGCGATCCGGCCAGCGCACGCCGCTTCGATGCATTGATCGAAAACGATACACCGGACCTGTCCGGCGGCATCCGTTTCGTGGCATCGCAGCGCCACGCCGTCTACATCGAGGCGCATGCATTCAAACGCTATCTGCATCAGCTGCGCAGGCGATTGGGCTGGGGCGAGCTGGGCGAACACATGTACGACGCGCTCAAGCTCGACGCCGGTGGCGATCCACGCATGGGCACTACCGCCACCGCACGGCTGGCCGACAGCGAGGTTGCCCATGGCTAAGCCGCAGGATCTGCGCGGCTGGAATGCGGTGATCACCGGCGGCGCCGGCGGGCTGGGACGCGCGATCGCCGCGCGCCTGATCCAGCGCGGCGTGCGCTGTCTGCTGGTGGATATCGATGCCGATGCACTGGCACGTGCGGTGCAGGCGCTGGGGCCGCTGGCGTGCGCGCAGGTGGCCGACCTGACCGACCCGGCCGCGCGCGACCGTCTCGCCGAGCGGCTCGACACGGATTGGGGCCAGTTGCAGCTGTTGGTCAACAACGCCGGCATCGTCGGCACCACTCCGTTCGAGCAGCGCACGCCGGCGTCGATCCGCGGCGAACTGGAGTTGAACCTGATGGCGCCGTTGTTGCTCACGCACCGGTTGCTGCCGCTGCTGCAGCGCAGTGGCGACGGGCGCGTGGTGAACATCGTCTCGCTGGGCGGCATGTTCCCGTTGCCGGAATCGACGGTCTACTCGGCCAGCAAGTTCGGGCTGCGCGGTGCCATGCTCTGCCTGGGACTGGACGGCGCACGCCTGGGCATTCGCGTCTCCATCGTCAACCCGTCGGCCACCGACACCCCGATGCTGATGCGCGAGGCCCTCAACGGCGGCAACAAGTTGCAGTTCATGGATCGGCCGCAACAACCGGACGAAGTCGCATTGCAGGTGTTGCGGTGCCTGGACGCACCGTGCCTGGAGCGCTTCGTGCGCCCCAGCGAATCGTGGACGGTGCGGCTGGCCATGCTGCTGCCCAACCTGCTGACGCGCGCCCTGCCGCTGTTCGCACGCAGCGCCGAGCGTGGGCATCGCAACTATCTTGCGTCGCTGCAGCAGCGTGGCCTGATTCGCCCGCGCCAGGACGGATGGGAAGTGGTGCCGCCCGCTCACCGCGAAGACCCGCACACCCTTGCTGCAACGCGAGCAACCACGCAGCGGACCTGAGCCGCTGCCTGGCGCCCGCACGCTCAGCGCATGCGGCGGCAGCGCTGTTGGAGGGCAAACCGGTGCGCCGCTAAGGCCAAGTACCGTGTCTGGTCGAACCCTCAGCGCGGATCGCGCGCCTGTCCGGGCGAACGACCGGACCACCGTTGAAAGGCGCGCCGAAACGCCCGTGCATCGGCGTATCCCACCGCTTGCGCCACCTCGGCCACGGTCATCTGCGAATTGCGCAGCAGATCCTGCGCACGTTCGTAGCGGGCGGCATCGCGCAGTGCCCGGTAGCCGACCTGTTGCGCGCCGAGCCGACGCCGTAGCGTGCGCTCGCTGCAATTGGCCTGGCGCGCCAGCTCCGGTTGCCGCGGCGCATGCTCGGCATCGCTGCGCAGCCGCAGTGCGATCGATTCGACCAACTCGTTGCGCGACGGCGGCCGCTGGATCAGGGTCTCCAGTTGTTGCCGCAACAGTCCGCAGGTGGTGCGGTCGTAGCCCGGCAACCGCGCGGCCAGCCACTTTGCCTCCAGCGTCATCCGGTTGCGGCCGGCGCCAAACCGCACCGGGCAGCGGAAAAAACGCGTGTAGATCTCCAGCGGGGCCGATCGCGCGAAGGCCAGTTCCACCGCGCGCGGTCGGATGTCCGGCCCCAGCATGCAGCGACTGACATTGAGGGCACCGGCAAAGGCTTCCTCGATGAGGTAAGGCTCGATCTCCAGGTCGAACACATGCGGCACCAGTTCGATGCAGGCTTCGGGGCCTTGCTGTGCGAACAGGTGCTGCATCATCGCCCCGGCTTCGTGCTGATGCCCCAGGCCATAGGCGATCGCTTCGCCGAAGGTTTCGCAGGTGAGCATGGCCAGCCCGGTCAGGCCCCAGGACACCGGCCGTTGCCGCATACCGGCCGCCAGGCCCATCGCCGGCTCTTCCAGCAGACGGCGTGCGCGCAGGATCAGCGCACGCACCTGCTGGTAGGACAGCAGCAGGTCGCGGTCGTGCAGGTCGCGGTCGGTGAATCCCAACCCCTTGCACAGCCGCTCCGGCGCGTGTCCGCGATCTTCGACCAGGCCCAGCAGCGAGCGCACGGTGTTGGGAACGATGTTGGCGGTGCGGCGGTTATCGGCCGGCGCAGGACGCGCGTTGCCGACCTCGGAGATGGGCTGGCTGCGGGTGACGGCCGCGCGCGCACGCGGCATGCTCAGCAGTGCTCCGCGGAGCGTTCGCGTTCGCCGCGGTGCCAGCGTGCCGTGCAGCCAATAACGCCACAATGCAGCGCGTGCCATGTGGCGGTACAAGCCGGCCGGAGCCGAACGTCTTGCATGCGTTGCGTCCTCGCGACAATGCGGCCTCAACCGCTCGGCCGCACTTTAGCGCAAGTGATGACGTGCAGGTCCAGCCAACAGCTGCCGGCGCGTCAAACCATCAATCCCGCAACAGACGCTTGCGCGTGCTGTCGCGCACATCCACGTCGAAGGTGACCTGCAAGGTCATCGCCTCGGCATGCCCAGCGCCCGCATCGAAACTGAACTGAAGCCCGTCACGGCGCGGTAGCTGGCGTGCGTGTTCCTCCAGCGCGTCGCGCGGGATCGCCAGTTGCCAATGATCGGTGGCGCAATTACATGCGGCGTGACCGCCGGTGAGGCTCACGCTGTGTCTCACCAACCGCGCGCCCTGCCCGCTCGGCAACCGGCTGAGATTGTCGACGCTACGCCCGGCCAGCAGGCTGGCCAGCTCGTCCTCGTCGATACGAAAGCGCAGATGTTGGCCTTCAATCTGGATTTTCATGGATCAGCCGGCTCCATTGCTCGGGCGTATTGCAATTGACGAACTCAGCGCGTTCGCTGGCAGTGACAGTCACGCGATGGCACTGCAGTGAATGCTGCAAGGCGCGCAGCGAGCGTGACGATGCAGCGCCCGCCATCAGCACCGTCAACGCCTCGCGCACGCTGGCATCCAGGCGCAGGCACATCGGCAGCATCTGGTCCTCGAAGGCCACACAGCGGTGCTGCGACGGCGCAAGCAGCTTGCCCAGCAACGCGGCCGACAACAGCGGCATATCCACCGGAACCACCACCAGCGTGGTCGCGTCGGCCGCGTTCGCGATCACACTTGCCAGCCCGCCGAGCGGGCCCAGATCGGGATGGACGTCGGCAATGCCGGCATATTCGGGCCGGTTGCCGCTGACCACCACGTGCTGCGCACCTGCCTGGCGCAGCAGCGCCTGCATCTGTTCCAGCAGCGGACGTCCATGCCAGGGCAGTAAGGCCTTGTCCTGCCCCATGCGCGACGAACGTCCACCGGCCAGCACCACGCCCGTCCACGGCCGCTGCAGCGTCATCCGACAGCCCCGGAATGGGCGGCACCCACCGGCATGTTCATCGCGCGATGGCCGGCGCGGCCGGGTGCAGGTGGCCCAGGCCGAAGACCTGGGCATGCGTGCTCGCTGCGGCGCCTTCGTCCTGTGGCTCCAGCACCGCCCAGACGTTGGCCTGCAGCAACGGGGCCACACGAAAGGATTCCTGCTGCGGCAGGATCTGCACCGACAACGCGCCGGCCGCACTGCACAGCAGGCGTGCCCGCAGATGCTGCCGCCAGATCGGCCTGGCCTGCATCGGTGCCTCTAATGCGACGCGCACGCCATGCTCAACCGGCATGCCCAACAAACCGCGCAATGCCGGCTCGACGAAAAAGCGCAGACCGGCCGCGCTGGCCATCGGGTTGCCGGGCAAACCCATATACAGCGCGCCATCGCTAAAGCGCGCAAGCAGCACCGGTTTGCCCGGTCGCACTGCGACCTTATGAAACAGCACTTCGGCAGCGTGGCGTGCCAATGCCTCCGGGATGAAATCGTACCGACCACGCGAAACGGCGCCGGTGCTCAGGATGAGATCGGCACCGGCATGGCGGGCCTGTGCCAGTGCCGCATCGAACGCAGCATCGTCGTCGCCCACCTGCCCACGCCACACGACATCGGCGCCGGCGGCACGCAACTGAGCCAGCAGATAACTGCTGGTGCCATCGCGGATCTGGCCCGGCTGCAGGGGTTGTGCAGGGTCGCCGATCAACTCGCGTCCAGTGGCGATCAAGGCCACGCGCGGCCGCCGCACCACCTGCACATGCGCGCAGCCCAGGCCGGCGAGCAGCATCAGATGCGCACCGCGCAGCATGGTGCCGGCGTCGATCACGCGATCGTGCAAGCGCACGTCTTCGCCGCGACGACGGATGTGCTGACCCGCACGCACCGGCTGACGCAGGCGGATGCGGCTGGGGCGCTCGCCGTCGTGCTCAAGGATCTGCACTTGCTCGATCGGCACTACCGCATCGGCACCCGGCGGCACGCCGGCGCCGGTCATGATTTCCCAGGCCGCACCGATCGCAGCCGCACCGGCGTCCTGCCCTGCCGCAACGGTACCGCTCACCACGTACTCGCGGTCTGCCAACGCACCCATCCCCGCGGTCGCCAATGCAAACCCATCCATTGCGCTGTTGTCGAAGGGCGGCAACTCGGCCTGGCTCGACAAGGCGTCGGCAAGCACGCGACCTTCGGCATCGGCGCTTGCCACCCACTCGCTGGCAAGGGGTGCGACGTGCGCGTGGACCAGCGCGAGTGCTTCGGCATAGCTGATCATGTGCAGGACAGTGCCGACCAATGGATGACCCGGCTAGGATACCGGCCCCTGGCGCAGCAGGTACAGGCGTGGCCGTGCGGGGCGGTCGTGTGTCCATCCGCCACATGATGGGCATCACCGCAGACACCACGCTTGAAGCTGCTCGAACGGTATGCAGACAGCGTGCGCTGCAAGGTTGCAGGCCTTCCTTGAGCAACTGCACGCATGCAATTCGTCGACGTCGTGGGCTGGCTCGCCAGCATCATCCTGATCGCCACCTTGATCCGGCAGATCTACAAACAATGGCGCTCCGACGCCGCGCAGGGCGTCTCGCGCTGGTTGTTCCTCGGCCAGATCAGTGCTTCGGTGTTGTTCATCCTCTACAGTTATCTGGTTGGCAACGCGGTGTTTATCGTCAGCAATGTGCTGATCCTGCTGACGGCCCTGATCGGCTATGCATTGCAGCGGGTCAAGCGCCGCAGGCTGGAACGCGCAGCGTAGACAGGCTGCGTGGACTCCTGCCGGCCGGTCGAGCTTAGTCAGCCGTTCTTTTCGCCGACTTGTGTGGTTTTGCCGAAGCGGCTGTGGCCCTCTTCGCAGCGATCTTCTTGGCCGCTCTTTTCGCGATGACACTGGGCGTCTTCTTGGCGGCCGCCTTGGGCACGGCCGCCTTTTTCGCTGTGCCCGGCTTGCGCACCTTCGCGGCCGACGTGGCATCCGCCGCTGCTTCGGCGGGCGCATCCGGTACACGCACACTGATCCAGGTGGGTGCATGGTCGCTGGCCTTTTCCAGCGCACGTACCCACTTGTCGACGCCGGCATCTTGAAGGTCGGGCGCCAGCGTGCGATTGAGTAGCAGATGATCGATGCGCAACCCACGGTCGCGCGCAAAGTGCTGACGAAAGTAATCCCAGAACGTATAGATCGGCGTGTGGCCATGGATGGCCAGCAGGCTGTCGGTCCAGCCCTGTGCCAGCAGGGTCTGGTAGGCCTCGCGGCTCTCCGGCTGCAGCAGGGCGTCCTTGCGCCAGCCCTTGGGGTCGTAGATATCCGCATCGGTCGGCACCACATTGAAGTCGCCGATCAGCGCCACCGGATGCGGCAGGTCCACCAGCGTTTTCGCATGCCGGATCAAGCGTTCGAACCATGCAAGCTTGTAGTCGAACTTCGGCCCGGGCTGCGGGTTGCCGTTGGGCAAATACAGGCAGGCCACCACCACACCATGGATCGCCGCCTCCAGATAGCGGCTTTGCGTATCGCGTGGATCCCAGGGCAACCCGCGACGAATCTCCACTGGCTCGGTCCCCCGCGCGAGCAGCGCCACGCCATTCCAGGACTTTTCGCCCTGCCAGATCACACCGTACCCGGCATCGCGGATTGCCTGCTCCGGAAACGCAGCTTGCGTCGATTTCAATTCCTGCAGGCCCACGATGTCCGGCTGCTCGCGCTGCAGCCATTCCAGCAAGTGTGGCAGACGGCTGGCAATACCGTTGACGTTGAACGTCGCGATCTTACGTAAGGTACCTGACATGGGTGCAAATGGCCGCTTCCGTGGTGCAACAGCATGACCGCCGCTTGATTAAGCCGATGCTCAAGCGAGGTGAAGCTGCACTGCGTGCCCCGGCCCATGCTCACGCCTGGCACACCGCCGGCGCTGTTAGCTTGAAGCACATTCATTGATGGGAATTGCCATGCGACATTCCGCACTGTTGATCGGCCTTGCGCTCTGCGCCAGTTGCTCGCGCAGCCCACCGTCGGTCACCCCGCCCGGCGCACCGGAAACGCCCAAGACCAATGTGCTGGAAGCCGGCGCGAAAGTGCTGCAGCCCAGCGGCCCGGTCGGCAAGCTGGACATCTATCTGGTCGGCTTCCATCCGATGAAGGATGCGCCAGATGAGCAAATGGAGGCGCATCACTATTGCCAACAGGTCAATGAAGATCTTGCCCAATGCGCGCTCTACGACGGCAACACCGACCGTGCCAACCTCACCGGTATCGAGTACATCATCTCGGAGACGTTATTTGCGCAGTTGCCGGCACACGAGCGCAACTTCTGGCATCCGCATAACGGTGAAATTCTTTCCGGCCAGCTCTCTGCTCCCAACCTGCCGCAGGTCGCAGAGAAGGAACTGATGCGCAGCAAGATCAACAGCTACGGCAAGACCTGGCACACCTGGCATTCGCGCAAGGGCACCGCGCCTGGCGACACCTTGCCGCTGGGCGAGCCGATGCTGGCGTGGTCGTTCAACCGCGATGGTGAGTTGCAGCAACCGTTGGTTGCGCAACGCGATCAGCCCGTTTCGGTGTCCACCGCAGAGCGCCGCGCCAACCGTCAAGAGCTTGTGCCGCTGGCAAAGCCGCAAGAAGGCGTGGATGCATTAAGTGCCCATTTTCCCAACGCCCAACCCATACCCGGGGTGACCGACGCAAGGGGCAAGCATCCCTGAGCCCGGAGGACACCCTGCTGCACCAACGTGCAGCAGGGTCAGGCGTGGCGCGAGTACTTGGCAATGCGTTAGAGCCTGGAGAAACGCGCGATGCAGCTAGCGGTACGCACGTACCCTGCCCTGTTGCACACGCCAGATGCCAAGCGATTCCCGGCAGCGCCTGCAGCGCAACTCAGTGCGACCAAGGTTCTTCGACGCTAGGGCACAAACCCCGCACGCACGCACCCATCGTGTTTGTGCTTGAACATGTCGTAGCCCCGCACGGCGTCTTCCAGCGGCATCTTGTGGGTCAGCAAAAATCCGGATTTCAAACGTCCCGCCTGCGCCAGGTCCAGCAACCTAGGCACGTATCGCTGCCCATGTTGCTGCGCGGTTCGCACCGTCAGACCCTTGTTCATCACGGCACCCAGCGGAAACTTGTCCATCACTCCGTACACGCCCAAGACCGACAGGATGCCGCCCTTGCGGCAGGCGAGGATGGCTTCGCGCAACGCCTGGCCGCGATCGGTGTGCAGGTGCAAAGCCTGCTTGACCCGATCGTAGGTATGGCCGATGCCGGTGCCATGCGCCTCCATTCCGACCGCATCGATACAGGCATCCGGGCCACGCCCACCGGTCATTTCGCGCAGGACATCCACCACGCTGTCGACCGCCGAATAATCGATCACCTCCACACCTAACACATCGCGCGCCATTGCCAGACGCTCCGGCAAGCGGTCGATGCCGATCACGCGTTCTGCGCCCAAAATACGTGCACTTTGCTGGGCCATCAGCCCCACGCCACCGCATCCCCACACCGCCACCGTGTCGCCGGGCTGGATATTGCAAAAGTCTGCACCCATGAAGCCAGTGGGCCCCGCGTCCGAGAGAAACAGCGCATCTTCGTCGGAGACCCCATCGGGCACCTCGAAACACCCCACATCCGCATGCGGCACGCGGATGTAGGTTGCGTGCGAACCTGCGTAACCGCCAAAGGCGTGCGTATAGCCGTAAATCCCGGCGGTCGCATGCCCAAGCAAGGGTTCCTGCATTTCCCAGTTGGGGTTGGTGTTGTCGCACAGCGAAAATTCCTTGCGCTCGCAATGCCAGCAACCGCCACAGGAAATAAACGACGGCACCACCACGCGCTGACCCACGCGCACATTCTTCACTGCGTTGCCCACCTCCACCACCGTACCCATGAACTCGTGGCCGATGACATCGCCCTCGCGCATGGTTGGCAGGTAGCCATCGATGAAATGCAGATCAGAGCCGCAGGTGGTGGTGAGCCCGACCTTCAGGATCACATCGCGGGGATTGACCAGCACCGGATCGGGCACGGTTTCCACGCGCAAATCGTTGATGCCATTCCAGCACAGTGCTCGCACAGAAAAGCCCTCCTCAAGAATGCGCGTGCGTCGACGCGCGCGCCGCTGGGGTATGCAACAAGGTCGGCACCTCGCCGGCCTCCAGCCATGCGCGCAATCGCCGTAGTCCCTTGCCGACCAGCACGTACGGCGCGGGATTCACCAGCTTGGTGAACACCTGCGCCAGCAGGCCTTCGACCGCATAGTGCAGGCTTAGCGTCGCTTCGCTGGCTTCGCGCCCACGTGCAGGGCGCACCTGCAATACGATAGCGAGCTGCAGCCCATGTTCGCCCTCGGCCTCGTAACGCACCGACTCGCCCAGCCGCGCATCTGCGCGGCGCAAGGTCACCTCCACATCCTGACGCAGCGGCGCGTGCAGCTTCCAGCGGGACGCATGGCCGTCGCCGGAGACCAGCTCGGCAGCACCTTCCAACACGCGTTGCTGCACATTCGCATCGCACCAGGCATCCAGTATCTGATGAGGTTCGGCACGGATGGTCATGCTGCGTACGATGTGCGTACCGTCATCGTCGGTACGTACCGGATCGGTCGGTAATGCAGCCATGGCTCAGCGGGCTCCGGCGTTCTTGTCGTCGGCCTGCAATGCCTTGGCGCTGCTCAGATGATCGGCGACGTGATGGCGCGTGGTCTGCAGGTGTTCGAGCACCGGCGATGTCTTTGCCTGCGGGATCAGCTTGCTGTCGAGCGCCGTTAATGCGTCGGTGTGGTCTTTCACCATCGCAGTGACATAGGCCGTTTCGAATGCATGACCGTCCAGCTTCTGCAGCTTGGCCAACTCCGCCTTGCCCTTCGTCATCTGCAGCTTTGCACCCGCGGCGGACGTGTCCGGTTGCCATTTGGCGATCTTCTGGTTGTTGTCGGTGTGTTCCTTGATTATGCGCGTGGCGTAGTCGCGTGCGCCGCCTTGCACCTGCTTCTGCAATGCCAGATTTGCCGCGTTGATTTCGCTGGTGTTGATGGCACTCAGCATACCGAGCGCCTCGCGCTCGTCCTCGCTGGGTGTCGCTGCACCCGCGGTTTGCTGCCCGGCGGGCATTGCAGACTGTGTCCGGTTCTGTGCTTGCGCAGATATGCTGGCGCCAACGCACAGGGCCAGGACAAGGATGATCGGGCGACGTATGTTCATGGAAGTCTCCAGCTGGATGATGTAGCTCGATGCTGGGCTTGGCTGCGTGACTCGATCGTCGCGCTAGCGTCGAGAACTGGCGAAGGCTGCGTGCTGCAGCGCAACGCATCGTCACACTGTGTGAAGGTCACGCAGTCGGGGTTTTCCTCCAACTTTGAATTCGCTGACGACCATGCCGCTGCGCGGCAGCGCGGGATACCGCATCATCGGCTATCGAAAACCCTGTTTGGGAACGTAATCGCTCGCCGCCAGCGCCTGGCGCTGCAATCATCAAGGCAATGGTCGGCTTCCCCCGAGACATCGAGGATCGGCTCTACGTGCATTTTGTGCTGCAATCGTCCCACTGGCAGTGCTGTGGCGATGCACGCGCACCGCGAGCCGCTTTGTCCCGCAGCAAGGGCGTAATCACGGGCAAGCTGTCGCTGCAGCGCTTGGCGCTGCAACGTCGATTCACGGCATAGGGTCGAGCCTACCGCATCCCGTCAGCGTCCCGTGTCATGCGCCAGGATCCGCCGGCCCCAGCTGATTGGCGGCCAATATCTCGTCGATACGTTTGACGATCTGCGCTGCCTGCTCCTGCGATTGCGCCGCACCGGTGATCTTCTCGGAACGGGCCCGGAACACATCCCAAAAATCGTCCGGGTGCTGACTGCGCATCTCCGGCAACGCTTCGGCAAGCTGCTTCAATTGTGCATCGATGTCAGGTGTCATCACGGTCTCCTCTGCTGTGCTCACGCTACCGCTGCGCCGGTGAGCCCGATGCCAACGTGGTGCGCAGACCGCGTTATCCGCATCAACGTTATCCGCATCACAAACGGAAGCGAAAACCCAGGGTGTAAGTCCGCTCGGGCGATGCGATCTCGCGCGGGAAATCGCCATGCCGCTGACCGAAATAATTGTTGGTCGTGGTGCCGAGCAGATTGGTGGCCTCGGCAAACAAGGTCACATGCCTGTTGAGCTCGTAATTGAAGGCGGCATCCAGCCATTGCTCCCGCCCCTGATTGATTTGCTCGGGCTGATCGCCTGAGCTGTTGAAGCTCACCGCATAGTCGCCACGCCAGTTGTAGGCGACCCGCGCCGAGAACCGCGCGTATTCGTACATCAGGATCGCGTTATAGGAATTTTTGGAGACGTTGGTCAACGGCTGGCTGATCCCTTCCGGCGATTCGGCCTTCGCCGAGATATAGGTGTAGTTGAGCTGGCTGCCGAAGCCGGACCACACACCCGGCAGAAAGTCGTAGAACTGCGTGTATCCCACCTCCACGCCCTTCAAGCTGCCCTCGCCGGTATTGCGCGGCCGGCTGATCGAATAGACGATGCCACCGATGGATTCATCGGCTGCGTAATTCTGGATATAGCCATCGATCTTGCGATGAAAGCCGGCAACCGACAGCAATGAGCCGGGACGGAAATACCATTCCAGCGACACATCGGCATTGCGCGATTCCACCGGACGCAGCTGCGGGTTGCCGCCATTGCCGCGCGCCGGCAACGATTCGGTGGACTGATACAAGGCCAGCTGCGGATTGAGATCGGCAAATTCCGGGCGCGTGATCGTGGTGCTGCCTGCCAGCCGCAGCATCAGGTTGTCATGCAAGGTGAGGTTGGCGCTGTAGTTGGGTAACACCTTGTCGATACGCCGGTCGATGCTGACCGGGCTCAGCACGCCATCCACCGACTGGCTGCCCTGCAGTTGCGAATCCAATCGCGTCGCGCGCGCCCCCACACGCCCATCGACAGGAATGGACCCAAGCGAGAACCCGTAATTCACCTGCGCATAGATCGCATAGCTGTCTTCGCGATCGTCGAAGAACAAGGCAGGGTTTTCATCGGGCCGGCCCGGCGGCTGCCCCATCACGGTACGCAACCGGGTGCTTTGCTGCAGCAGGACGTCCTGGTTGGCCGATGCCCAGCGATCGCTGGTGAATGCACGCGCCCCGTCGAGCATGTTGCCGGGCGTTACCGATGCCAGGCCGGACACCTCGCTCAAGTAGATCGGTGCGCCGGTCAGATTGTTGCGCGCGCCGGTATCGCCGGAGTGATTGGTCGCCGTCCGCCGGCTTGTGCGCGCACCCACGTCCACCGATCGCAACGGCCCCAGCTCCAGGTCGAAGGTGGCATCGGCCCGCCATGCCCACTCTTCGCCTCTCTGCGTGTTCCAGCTGTCGTAGTACTGACTCAGTTCCCAATTTCCTGGCGCTGTGACGTCATAAGCGCTGCCATCGGCCTGGGTGATCCAGACATCTGCAGCGCCGCCTGACGAACGCATGTTCAATCGCGGCGCCTGCGTGGTCATGTCCAGGGTGAACGAGCGGTTCCTGGCAGTGCTATGGGTATAGGCGAGCTCGCTGCTCGCACGCATGCGCTCGCCGGCCCAACGCCCGCCCAGCGCAGCTTGGTAGGTATCGGATGCGTTCTTGTGCGCTTGCGTGCTGGAGAGCGTGCGCACCTCGCGCGCCACCAGGCCAGCCAGCACATCACTGCCCGGCCGCAGGCTGACCGCTTCGGTGTTCTCTGGCGTGGCCAGCCCCGGGAATGGCAACCAGTAATTCACTTGGGGCCGGTTGTCGTACCCGATGTACAGCGTGTCGAAATACACCTCGCTGTTCTCGCTTGGCGCCCATTGAAACGAAAAATTCGCCGATTTGCGCTTGCGATCGCCGCGCGCCATCAATCCGCCTGCGCTGTAAGGCACGTAGATCTGCTGGGCCGGATCGAGCGGGTTCGCCTTCCGGTCGTAAGTGCCGTACAACGTGTTGGATTCCTGATACGGGCGGCGTTGATAGGACACGCTTCCCATCCAGCCCATGCGGCCCAACCCGGTGTCGCGGCGCTGGCTGAGGGTGAGGCTGCCATTGGGAACGGTCTTGCCTGATTGGTCGCCCCGCAAGGCGCTGATGCTGCCGGCAATGGTGCTGTCCTGATCGAAATCGAATGGCCGCCGCAGATGCACATCGACCACCCCGGCGATGCCACCTTCCTGAAATTGCGCGCCAGTGGTCTTATACACATCCACGCTGCGCAGCAATTCGGCCGGAACATCGGCCAACTCCATGTCGCGACCCACCGTTGTGAAGACGTTTCGCCCATCCAGGGTGGTGATGACGTTCGGCAAGCCGCGCACCAGCACCTGCCCCACTTCGCCACCGGCGCGCGCCACCTGCACGCCGGTCACGCGTTGCAGGGCCGCAGCCACGCTGTTGTCGGGCAGCTTTCCGATGTCTTCGGCGACAATGGAATCGCTGATTTCCGCAGTCGATTGCTTGATCGCGATGGCGCTTTCCACGCTACTGCGCACGCCTTTGACCTGCACCGCCTCCAACGTGGATGTGGCCGGCGCCGCGGGATCGGGGTTGGGCGCGGCCTGTTGCGCCGCCGCGTTGCAACTCAGGACCAAACCGATGCACACACCCAGCGGCCGATACGTAATGGCACGCCGCGCGACAGACGCATGCTGCGACGGAACAAGCATGATGGCCTCCTGGGGCAGCAGTGCGATGACGCGCGGCTGGGCGCGCCCGCGCAAGTCAGGCAAACCGGGCCGGACGAGCCGCGAGGTGTTGAACAAGGCCGAATTACAGCGGTGCCGCTCGCAGTGCAGCGTGATCGCGTCCGCCATCGCACCGCAATCATGACGCGCCTTTCATCAACGGCGAGGTGCGTGCGTGTCATGGGCAAGACTGCACATCGCAGCTGCTGCGTTTGCGCGACAATGGCCGCATGAGTAGCCACGACATCTCTCCCGCCGACGCCCGTGCCCGCGCCCTGCAAGGCGCCCTGCTGGTCGACATCCGGCAACTGCATGAGCGTGCCAGCGGCCAGGCCGAAGGCGCGTTGGCGATCGCACAGAACTCCCTGGAAACCGAGCCTGCAGCCCATCTGCCGGAGCAAACCCGCGCAATCGTGTTGATCTGCCAGAGCGGCAAACGCTCGGCACACACGGCCGCCATCTTGCGCGCGCACGGCTATGCGCACGTGGCGTCGGTGGCCGGTGGCACCAGCGCATGGGCCAGCGCCGGCCTGCCGTTGGTACGCCCGACGTTGCCGGCGGACGAGCAGGATTTTCTTGAGCGTTATTCACGCCATCTGCGTCTGTCCCAGGTCGGCCTGGAAGGTCAGCGGCGCCTGGCGCGCGCGCGGGTGTTGCTGATCGGCGCAGGCGGACTAGGCTCGCCGGCCGCGTTCTACCTCGCCGCAGCCGGTGTGGGGCATCTGCGCATTGCCGACGACGACGTGGTGGACCGCAGCAACCTGCAACGCCAGATTCTGCACACCGAAGACAGCGTCGGCACTGCAAAGGTCGACTCCGCCGCGCAGCGCATTGCCGCGCTCAACCCGCGCGTGGACATCGAGGCGGTGCGAACCCGCGTGACGGCCGACAATGTCGAAGCGCTGCTGCAGGATGTGGATGTGGTGGTGGATGGCGCAGATAATTTTCCTGCGCGGTATTTGCTCAACGATGCGTGCGTCAAATTCGGTAAACCACTGGTTTACGGCGCCGTGCAGCAGTTCGAAGGACAGGTCAGCGTGTTCGATGCCGGCCGCCACCGCGGTCATGCGCCCTGCTACCGCTGCCTGTTTCCCGAACCACCGCCGCCGGAATTCGCGCCCAGTTGTGCCGAGGCTGGTGTGCTCGGCGTACTGCCCGGAGTGATCGGACTCTTGCAAGCCACCGAAGCGATCAAGTTGCTGCTCGGCATTGGTGACGGCCTCACTGGCCGCCTGCTCAGTTTCGATGCATTGGCGATGCGCTTTCGCGACATCCGCTTGTCGCCGGACCCGCACTGCCCGGTGTGCGCGCCTGGCGCGGCATTTCGCGGTTATGCAGATTACGCGGCGTTCTGCGGTAGTGCGGTTGGTTGAGCGAGCCCACAGCGGCGTGCGGTGTCGGTCGCTGACTGATTGGCTTGCCGCCGATGCAATGCGAGGTATATCGGTACGTCAAACATTTCGGCGACGTTTGCGTGGATGGCTGTCTTGCGCCCCACCTCACCACTCTCCCACCGGGAGAGCGGCTATCGAGCGATTGGCTCCCATTGTCGAGGCGTTCGCTTCCAGGCCACGCCCAAGACGCTTGAGCAGTTTGACGATCGCCCTACATGTTGAAACGCCGCGACACGCACGTCGCATGCGCTGCGCATGACGTAAACACTCCAACAGGGCGCGCATCATTCTGCCGGGCACCAACGATCGAGCAAACACTCACAACGCGTAAGGAATCACCCGCACGATCTCGCCAGCCTCAAAGCGCCGCGCCTGCTCGGGCAGCACGATCAATGCGTTGCTGTCGGCCGCGCCACGCAGTAGATGCGATGCATCGCCGCGGTGCGGCAGCGCGGTCAGCCGCCCATCTTCGCCGCATTCCAATCGCCCACGCAGGAATTCCAGCCGTTCGTGGCGCTTGTCCCATGGGCTTGCCAACGCCGCATGCCAGACCGGGCGCGGCTCGCTGCGTCCCTGCAATCCATCCAGCAACGGCACGCCGTAGGCGATCAGCGTTGCCAGCACAGAGACCGGGTTGCCCGGCAAGCCCAGCACCAGGCAGCGGCCAATCTGCCCCAACACCGCCGGCATGCCCGGGCGCATTCGCACACGCCAGAAATGGATGCGCCCCAATTCGCCGATCAGACGCGGCAGATAATCCTTTTCGCCAGCAGAAACGCCGCCGCAGGTGATGACCACATCGAACGCTGCGGCCGCATCTTCCAGCATGGTGCGAATGCGTTGCGGGTCGTCCGGCAAGGTCGGCCACGCGGTCGGCGCATAGCCCAGTGCACGCAGCTGCGCCATCAGCATGTCGCGGTTGCTGTTGTAGATCTGACCCGGGCCGAGCGGCATGCCCGGCTCGATCAGCTCATCGCCGGTGGCCAGCACCGCAATGGTCGGGCGCGGCGCGACCGCAAGCCGCGACACGCCCAGCGCAGCGGCCAGGCCGATACGTGCAGGCGTCAACACCTGCCCGGCCTGGATCACCAGGTCGCCGGCACGCACGTCGCTGCCGGCCAGGCGTACGGCTGCGCCCGATGCAGGCGCGGTCTGAAACCGCACCATGCCATCGCGTTCGTCGGCATCTTCCTTGGGAATCACGGTATCGGCGCCATCGGGCAGTGGCGCGCCCGTGGTGATACGCAGGCATTGCCCGGCGCCCAGTGTGCCGGCCCAGCGCTCGCCGGCAAACTGTTCGCCAACCAGCTGCAGCGACGCATCGCCGCCAGCAACATCGGCGTGCCGCAGCGCAAAGCCATCCATCGCGCTATTGGCAAACGGCGGCAGCGCCAGCGGTGCGATCAGGTCGCCGGCAGAGATCCGCCCATCGGCGCGCGAGGTGGCGATGTTTTCATCAGGCGAACGGTTGCTGGCCGCGACACTGCGCAGAATCTGCAGCGCCTGCGCGTACGGAATGCGGGAAGGATAATCGGTCATGCCGCGCAGGATACCAGCGCATCGCCAACGCGAAGGGGGGCCGCGCCACGCGTCGGCCAAAGGAGATGGGCTTTAACGACGCGCCGCGCTGCGAGCGACTTCGATTGCACCGGCACGCGCCGCCACCCGCGCCAAAGACCGAAAAGCTGCACGCGGCAGGAACTGCCTCACGTATCGATCGAGCGATCGGGAGGAGGCGCGGAACGTTTAGAACCCTGCCTGCACGCGGCGAACGCGCAGCCTGACCGATCTGCGCGCCTGCCGAACCGCCTGAACATCACGGCTCAGGCAGCCTGGGGCCCTTACTTCCCTTTGACATGCCGCATCAGGCGCCGCTTGCGGGCCACCTGGCGATCGGAGAGCGGATTCTTCTTGCCCTCGTACGGGTTGACGCCCTCGCGAAAGATGAAACGCACCGGCGTACCAACCAGCTTGAAACGCTTGCGGAAGAAGTTTTCCAGATAGCGCTTGTACGACTCCGGCAACACCTTCAGGCGCGTGCCATGCACGATGAAGGTCGGCGGATTCGCACCGCCCGGGTGCACATACCGCAGCTTGGAGACATGCCCGCGAATGCTCGGCGGCGGGTTGGTCTCGTAAGCGATTTCCAGTGCCTGGTTCACTTCGCTGGTGCTGAATTCGTGCGTCGCCGAGGCGTGCGCACGATGGATGGCCTGGAACAGCTCGCGCATGCCCGAGCCGTGCAATGCAGAAATCCGCACCGCCTCTGCCCAATTGACGAAGCCCAGCTTGCGCGACAGCAGGTCTTCGGCCTGCGCACGCTGGTAATCGCTTTGCCCGTCCCACTTGTTGATCGCCACCACCAGCGCACGGCCGGCATCCAGGATCGCGCCGAGAATCGTCGCATCCTGGTCGGTCACGCCTTCGGTAGCGTCCAGCATTAGCACCGCCACCTGGCATTGCTCGATCGCCTGCAGCGTCTTGAACGCGCTGAACTTCTCGACCGCCTCTTCCACCTTGCCGCGCCGGCGCAGGCCGGCGGTATCGATCAGGCGGTACTGACGGCCATCGCGCTCCAGGTCCACCGCGATCGAATCGCGCGTGGTGCCCGGCACTTCCGAGGCGATCATGCGTTCTTCGCCCAGCAGGCGATTGACCAGCGTCGATTTGCCGACATTCGGCCGGCCCACGAAGGCGATCCGCACGCGTGCCGGGTCGTTGTCCAGCAGCTCGCCGGCACCTTCCTCGGGCAGCCGCGCCCCCACCTCGTCAAGCAATTCGTCGATGCCCTGCCGATGCGCCGCAGACAACGCCACCACGTCGGAGAAGCCGTAGCGCGCGAATTCCGAGCGCACGGTTTCTTCGTCGGTGCCGTCGATCTTGTTGATCACCAGCACGGTCGGCCGCGCCAATTTGCGCAACCAGGCCAGAATCTCGTCATCGAGCGAGGACGCGCCTTCGCGGCCATCGACCACGAACAGCACCAGATCGGCTTCGCCGGCGGCGGCCCGTGCCTGGCGGGCCGTGGCTCCAGCAAGACCTTCCTCGTCGCCGGCGATACCACCGGTATCGACGACGATGAAGGGCTGCTGCTCGTCGAGACGGCAGACCCCGTAGTTACGGTCGCGGGTGACGCCAGGCTGGTCGTGGACCAGCGCGTCACGGGTGCGCGTCAGCGCATTGAAGATGGTGGACTTGCCGACATTGGGCCGTCCAACCAGGGCGACCAGGGGCAGCATCGCAAGGTCCTTATTGTGCCAACCGGAAGGCGGTGAGATCGCCGTCGGTGTTTTGTACCAGCAAAATGCCGTCGACCACCTGCGGCTGCGCCAGCAGCGTATCGCGTCCGGCACGTGCGCGCGCAGCCAGTGCGCCGTCGCTGAGTTTCAGCCAGTGCAGATAGCCCTTGTAGTCGCCAACCACGGCGTAATCGCCCTGGATGGCCACACCGGTCAGCGAACGGCGTGCCAACGCAGCCTGCGACCACATCGCCGCACCGCTGCTCTTGTCCAGCCCCCACACCGATCCAGCATTGTCGGACACCACCACGACGGCCGACGACACACCGACGCCACCGGCGCCGCCGTGATCGCGCGTCCACAGCGGACGGCCGCTCGGGCCTTCCAGCGCGAGGGTTTCGTTCTTGAAGCTGGTCGCGTACAGCGTGGTGCCATCCAGCACCGGCGCACCATCCACATCGGACATACGCTCCAGCTCGGTACGGCCTTCCGGCACGCCGATGGCCTGCTCCCACAACGGGCGACCGTCCTGCAGCGCCAGCGCACTCAAGGTGCCGCTGTCGTTACCGACGAACACCACGCCCGGGCCGGTCACGATCGGCGCATTGCCACGGACGGACAAGGTCGGGCCTTCTTCGGCATGGAACCAGCGACGCTCGCCGGTTGCCGCATCAAACGCAGTCACGCGACCGTCGTTGCTACGCACCAGCACCAGGTTCTGTGCAATGGCCGGCGCAGCAATCACTTCGTTCGGCACCTTGGCCCGCCATTTTTCAGTGCCGTCGGCCTGGTTCAAGGCGATCACATCGCCGGACAGGCTACCGATCACCACCAGGCCCTCGCCCACACCGGGACCACCGGACAGGCGCTGCTTGAACTTACGGTCGTTACGCTCTTCTTTCTTGGGCTTGTATTCCCAGACCCGCTTGCCGGTCTGCAGATCGAGTGCCTCCACGCCACCGGTGATCGCCGCTGCATACACCTTGCCATCGGCCACGGCCGGGCGCTGACGGACACCGATATGCCCTTCACCCTTGCCCACACCGGCAGACCAGATCTTCTCGACCTTGACCGACGGCTCGAACTTCACCAGCTCGGCAGGTTCCTGCGCCTTCTTGGCAGCAGCGTCCTTCCCGGCGAACCAGCCCTTCACGGTGCTGCAGCCAGCCAGCGACAGACCCATCACGGCAATCAACGCAACGCGCTTATACATATCAACCTGCTTCATCAAATCTGCTCCGCCGGATCGCGCACCTTGCCGCCCACATCCATCAGCTTGGTTTCCAGCAACCGGCGCTGCGGCGAAGCCACATCCACCGTGGTCAGGGCGCGGGTGTACAGCGCACGCGCCTCATCCGGCTTGCCCTGCGCGACCAATGCGTCGGCGCGAATCTCCAGGCTGGCGTGGTCCTGCGCGTCGGCCAGCAGCTTGATCGCTTCGTCGGGCTTGCCGCTTTCTGTCAGCACGCGCGCCAGGCGCTGCTGCACGATCTGCTTGAGCTCGCCTTCGGCGGGCACGTCGCGCAAGGTCTTGATCGCTTCGGCGTTCTTGCCAGCATCGACCTGGGCCTTGGCCAGCCGCAGCGCCGCCAGCTCGGCATAAATACCGCCCTTGCCGTCGTCCAGTGCCACGATGTCCTTGGCGGCCTTGTCCAGGTCCTTGGCCTGAATCGACTTCACCACCGCCTCGTAGCGGCCATTGGCCTCGACCAATGCGGTATTGGTGCGCGTCTGCCACCACTGCCAGCCCAGGATCAGCGCCAGACCAAGCAGGACACCGCCCACCAGACCTGCGCCATTCTTTCTCAACCAGGAACGAACGCGTTCGCCTTGTTCGTGTTCGTCCAGCAGATCGTCGATCGCCATGCGTACTCTCGCTCCGTCATCCCGGAGGCACGGAACATCAAAAGGGATAAATGAAAAACCGCAGTCCGCTTCACTCGGAAGCAGGTACCACGGAGCCGTCGGAGGATACCGCAAAACGGGCCACGTTAGCGCGCTGGAACGGTTTCACGTCGACGATACTGCCGCCTTGCTGAACCTGTACCGCCGAGGCATTACCGAGCACGATGCGCCCCACCTGACCGGGCGAATACGTGCGTTGTTCACCGGCACGTATCAGGGCTTTTTCCACCGCACTGCCATCCGGTGCCAGAATCTGCACCCAGCTGTCGCCGCTGAAACTCAGCGACAAACTGCCGCCGAGAGCAGCTGCCGCCGCAGGCGCCTTGGCGTCGGCGGTCGCACGCGGCACCGGGGTCATCGACGCGATATACGGCGCCGGCTGCTCGCGCGGCGCGGCGGCCGGCTGCGTTGCCGGCGTACCTGGCGCAGCGGACTTTGCAGCCTCCGGCATGCTGTCCAAGGACACCGTGCTAGGCGCCTTGCCATCCAGATGCGAGCGCGTTGCGTACCAGACCGGCACCGCAAACACGCCGGTGATGACCACGTACATGGCCTTGCGCGCGGTGCTTTCGAGAATGCGCCGCGCACGCGGCGTATGCGTGTGACTGACCAGCTTGACCGGCTCGATCGGCGCAATGGTGGCCTGCTGCAACAGCGGCTCCAGATCGACCTGCAACAAGCGCGCATAGCTGCGCAGCTGCCCGCGTACGAACACCGGCGCGCCCAGCCGCTGCCAGTCCTCCTGCTCCAACGCGTGCACCACATGGGCCGGCATGCGCAGCTTGCCGGCCACCTCGTCCACGCTCAGACCTGCTGCCTCGCGCGCTTCGCGCAAATGCTGTCCGCAGCCCTTTTCCTGCTCGAAAAGGTTCGGATTGGAATCACTGATCACAATGCATTGGCCCCGGGAGTAGCGGTCGCTGCGTCAGGGAATTCCTTGACCAACCGCTGTTGGTAACGGCCGGCAGCTACCTTGTCGCCTAGCCCTTGCTCAATCTGAATGGCGAGTTGTAACACGGAAGCAGTTGCCGGTGCAGCCGCAAGGCGGCGTTCGATAAAAGCGCGGGCTTCGAAATAATTGCGGCGCCCGGCTTCCAGACGTGCCATCGATTCGAGCGCATACGGATTATTCGGGTCGAGATCGAGCGCTTTGCGCAGATCGCCCGCTGCTCGCTCAGGCTGTCCTGCCTTGAGCGCGCAACCGCCGGCATTGCCCAAGGCAGACGCAGGCGAGGCATACGTCCGGTCGGCCAGCGCACGATCGAACCATGTCAACGCTTCGGCGGGCGAGCCATTCGCGCACAACCAGGCGCCATAGTTATTCAGCACGTCGCCGCGTTGCGGTGCGAGTTCTGCGGCCTGCCGGTACGACGCCCCGGCCGCCGCCGTATCGCCCCTGGCGCCCTGAATCAGCGCCAGCAGGCCGATGGCATCCACCGACTGCGCGTCTTTTTTCAAGGCGGCGCGCACTTGCTCTTCGGCACTGGCGTAATCGCCGGTCTGCAGCCGATTGCGTGCCAGGCCTAATTTTTCCTGGACAGCCAAGCGATTCTTGGTGGCTTTGTCGTCGCGGAACGAGTACACCGGCGCGACTTCCTCCACACTCTTGGCCGAGCCGGCCTTGGCATTGCGACCACCGCAGCCAACCGCGCTCAGCGCGATCGCCACGGCCGCCATTAACGCGAGTTCACGCTGCCGCATCTCGATCGGCCTGCCCTTCCAATGTGCGGCGGAACTCCGCCTGGCGACGGGTACGGTCCATGACCTGCCCCTTGAGCTGCCCGCATGCGGCGTCGATGTCGTCGCCACGGGTGCGGCGAACCATCGTCAACACCTGCGCATCGAGCAGGATCTTCTGGAACGCGCGAATCTCGGTCTCGCCCGAGCGCTCATAGCGCGTTCCAGGAAATGGATTGAACGGAATCAGATTGACCTTGCCGGCGTCCTTGGACTGCACCGCGTTGTCGAACTGCCGCATCAACCTGGCCAACTGGCGCGCATGCTCCGGCTGGTCGTTGATGCCTTTCATCAAGGTGTATTCGAAGGTCACCGAATCGCGCTTCTTGCTGCCGCGCAGGTAGCGCGCGCACGACTCCATCAGCTCGGCAATCGGGTATTTCTTGTTCAACGGCACCAGGCTCTCGCGCAGCGTGTCGTTCGCGGCATGCAGCGAGACCGCCAGCGACACGTCGCTTTCGGTGGAGAGCCGGTCGATCATCGGCACCAGGCCGGAGGTCGACAGCGTGACCCGCTTGCTGGCCAGCCCGTAGCCAAGATCGTCGCGCATCACGCTCATCGCGCGCACGACGTTATCGAAATTCATCAGCGGCTCGCCCATGCCCATCATCACCACATTGGTGAGACGGCGCTGCTGGTGCGGCACATTGCCCAGATGGCGCGCCGCCACCCACACCTGGCCGATGATCTCGGCGGTGGTGAGGTTGCGGTTGAAGCCCTGGGTCGCGGTCGAACAAAAGGTGCAGTTCAAGCCGCAGCCGACCTGGGAGGACACGCACAGCGTGCCGCGGCCCTTGTCGGGGATATACACGGTTTCGATGGCGTTCTTGCCGTCGGCGCCCATGGCCAACAGCCATTTGTGGGTGCCATCGGCCGAAGGCTTGTCGAACACCACGTTCGGGACGAGGACCTCGGCATGCTGGTGCAACTTCGCACGCAGCGCCTTGCAGAGGTCCGTCATCTGGTCGAAATCGGTGACGTAGCGATGGTGGATCCACTTCATCACCTGATGGGCACGGTAACGCGCCTCGCCGAGCGTGTCGGCGAAGAAGCGCTCCAGACCCTCGCGATCGAGATCAAGCAGGTTCTGCTTGCGCGACTCCGGGGGACGGACGGAGCCGTCCTGCAGCACGGAAGGGATCACGACCTCATTCACAATTCGACTCACTCGGCCTCAGCGCGAGACCACTTCGGTGGCAGCAAAGAAATACGCGACTTCGTTGGCAGCGTTCTCGACCGAATCCGAGCCGTGGGCGGCATTGGCATCGATCGAATCGGCGAAGTCGGCGCGGATGGTGCCCGGCGCAGCGTCCTTGGGATTGGTCGCGCCCAGCAGGTCACGGTGTGCGGCAACGGCGTTCTCGCCTTCCAGCGCCTGGATCATCACCGGGCCGGAGATCATGAACTCGACCAGCGCGTTGAAGAACGGACGCTCGCGGTGAACAGCGTAAAAGCCTTCGGCTTCACGGCGCGACAGCTGCTTGTACTTGGCGGCCACGACCTTCAGGCCAGCCTTTTCGAAGCGGCTGTAGATTTCGCCGATGACGTTCTTGGCAACGGCGTCGGGCTTGATGATGGACAGGGTGCGCTCCAGCGCCATGGGAAGTTCTCCGTTGGGCGGGCCACTGAAGGCCCGAGGTTATCATGAAAAAAACCCGCGACAAAACGCGGGCTTAGGCTTCTTTGCGATGGTCAATTCTATCTCGTCAACGCTACGTTTGCACACCGCCCCCTGAATCGTGCTGCGTTGCGACATGACCTGCCCGCAGGCGAGCCCGTAGACTCAAACAATCGTTTGATTGAGTCCTGTCTTCACGCATGCCCAAGCCCGCCCACTTCTCCACCAAGGACCGCATTCTCGGTGCGGCCGAGGAGCTGTTCGCCCAGCACGGGTTCGCCGGCACGTCGCTGCGCCAGCTCACCACGCAGGCCGACGTCAATATCGCCGCGGTCAACTATCACTTCGGCTCCAAGGAAAACCTGGTCAACGAGGTGTTCCGCCGGCGCATGGACGAGATGACCGCCGCGCGCCTGCAGCAGCTGGAAACGGCGAAGAAGTCCCAGCCCGGCGAGCTCACGGCCGTGCTCGCTGCCTTCGTCGAGCCGGCGTTGGCCATGGCGCAGGACCGCCAGAACGGCGGCGCGTTCGTACGCGTGATTGCGCGCGCTTACGCGGAAAAGAACGACAACCTGCGCAAGTTCCTGTCCGACCACTACGGACATGTGCTGCGCGAATTCGGCAAGGCCATCGCCGGCTGCGTGCCGGGCCTGAGCAAGGAAGAGCTGTATTGGCGGCTGGACTTCCTGGCCGGCGCACTGACCTATGCCATGGCCGATTTCGGGCTCATCAAGCGGCCTGCGGGCGTCAGCGAGGCCGACCATCGTGCGCGCGCGGCGCGCGAACTCATCCGTTTCGCGGAACCCGGGTTCCGCGCTCATTCCACACCGTAAACGTTCCACAAGAGGCCTATCGCTATGTCCAACCCGTTGCTAGTCCGTCGTGCCGCCGTGCTCGGTGCCGGCGTCATGGGTGCGCAGATCGCCGCGCACCTCACCAATGCCGGTGTCGACACCGTGTTGTTCGACCTGCCCGCCAAGGAAGGCCCGGCAGACGGCATCGTACTCAAGGCGATCACCAATCTCGGCAAGCTGAGCCCCGCCCCGCTCGCCAGCAAGGCGCTGGCCGAGGCGATCACGCCGGCCAATTACGAGAGCGGCCTGGAACAGCTGCGCGACTGCGATCTGATCATCGAAGCGATCGCCGAGCGCATGGACTGGAAGCAGGACCTGTACAAGAAGATCGCCCCGTTCGTGGCCGATCATGCCGTGCTGGCCTCCAACACCTCCGGCCTGGGCATCAACAAGCTCTCCGACGTGCTGCCCGAGCAGTTGCGTCACCGCTTTTGCGGCGTGCATTTCTTCAATCCGCCGCGCTACATGCACCTGGCCGAATTGATCCCGGCCAAGGGCACCGACAAGGCGGTACTGGAAGGCCTGGAAGCCTTCCTGGTGACCACGCTCGGCAAGGGCGTGGTGTATGCGAAGGACACCCCGAACTTCATCGGCAACCGCATCGGCGTGTTCTCGATCCTGTCCACCATCCACCACACGCAGGAATTCGGCCTGGGCTTCGACGAAGTCGATGCGCTGACCGGCCCGCTGGTGGGTCGCCCGAAGTCGGCCACCTATCGCACCTCCGATGTGGTCGGCCTGGACACCATGGCGCACGTCATCAAGACCATGGGCGACACCCTGCCCGACGACCCGTGGCACCAGTACTTCAAATCACCCAAGTGGCTGGAGGCGCTGATCGGCAAGGGCGCGCTGGGCCAGAAGGTCGGTGCCGGCATCTTCCGCAAGGTCGGCAAGGACATCGTGGTGGTCGACCTGGAGAAGCAGGACTATCGCCCGGCCGATCGTAGCGCCGCGCCGGAAGTGGTCGAGATCCTCAAGATCAAGAACCCGACCGAAAAGTTCGCCAAGCTGCGCGAAAGCCAGCACCCGCAGGCGCAGTTCCTGTGGGCCAGCTTCCGCGACCTGTTCCACTACAGCGCCTACCACCTGGCCGATATCGCCGAGACCGCACGCGACGTGGATCTGGCGATCCGCTGGGGCTACGGCTGGTCGCTGGGTCCGTTCGAGACCTGGCAGGCCGCTGGCTGGAAGCAGGTGGCGCAGTGGATTGCCGAAGACATCTCCAACGGCAAGAGCATGAGCAGCGCGCCACTACCGAACTGGGTGTTCGACGGTCGCGATGGCGTGCATGGCGCCGAAGGCTCGTACAGCCCGGCGCGCGACGCCAAGCTGCCACGCTCGTCGCTGCCGGTGTACAAGCGCCAGCGCTTCCCCGATCCGTTGCTGGGCGAGCAGTTCTCGCCGGGCGAAACCGTGTTCGAAAATGACGGCGTGCGCATGTGGCACGACGGCGACGACATCGCCGTGGTCAGTTTCAAGACCAAGATGAACACCGTCTCCGACCACGTGCTCAATGGCCTGCAGGAAGTGGTTGGCCGCGCCGAGAAAGACTTCGCCGGTCTGGTGATCTGGCAGCAGAAGGAGCCCTTCTCCGCCGGTGCCGATCTGGCCGGCGCGCTTGGCCTGCTGCAGGCCGGCAAGGTCGATGCGTTCGAAGCATTGGTCGCCAATTTCCAGGCCACCAGCCAGCGCATCAAGTACGCGCAGGTGCCGGTGATCTCGGCCGTGCGTGGCCTGGCGCTGGGCGGCGGCTGCGAATTCCAGATGCATAGCGCCAAGACCGTGGCTTCGCTGGAGAGCTACATCGGCCTGGTCGAAGCCGGCGTCGGCCTGCTGCCGGCCGGTGGTGGCCTGAAGGAAATCGCGGTGCGTGCGTCGATCGCCGCAGGTCCGGGCGGCGACGTGTTCGCCGAGCTGAAGAAGACCTTCGAGACCGTGGCAATGGCCAAGGTCTCCAACTCGGCCGTCAATGCCAAGGAACTGGGCCTGCTGCGTGCCACCGACAAGGTGGTGTTCAACAGCTACGAGAGCCTGCACATCGCCAAGGCCGAAGCACGCGCACTGGCCGAGGGCGGCTACCGCGCCCCGCTGCCGGCACGCCGCATCCAGGTCGCCGGCGACGTCGGCATCGCCACCTTCAAGATGCTGCTGGTCAACATGCTGGAAGGTCGCTTCATCAGCGAATACGACTACGAAATCGCCAGCCGCATCGCCACGGTGGTCTGCGGTGGCGAAGTGGATCGCGGCGCGCTGGTCGATGAAGAATGGCTGCTCAAGCTGGAGCGCAAGCACTTCGTCGAACTGGCCCAGCAGGAAAAGACCCAGGCGCGGATTGGGCACATGCTCAAGACGGGTAAGCCACTCAGGAACTGAGAATCGGGATTGGGGATTGGGGATTCGCAACAGCGGGTCCCCGCCCTCCAACTTTCTCGCTTCCACCAAATTCATCCGCCGGGCAGGAACATTCGGGCACGCGGATTCGCTTTGACGAATCCCAAATCCCGAATCCCGGCTATCGGAGATAGCCATGAGCAAGCAGATTCAAGAAGCCTACATCGTTGCCGCCACGCGTACGCCGGTGGGCAAGGCGCCGAAGGGCGTGTTCCGCAATACCCGTCCCGACGACATGCTGGCGCATGTGCTGCGCGCCGTGGTCGCGCAGGCGCCGGGCATCGATACCTCGCGCATCGACGACGCCATCATCGGCTGCGCCATGCCCGAAGGCGAGCAAGGCATGAACGTGGCGCGCATCGGCGTGTTGCTGGCGGGCCTGCCCAATTCGGTGGCCGGCCAGACCATCAACCGCTTCTGTTCGTCCGGCATCCAGGCCATCGCCATGGCCGCCGACCAGATCCGGCTGGGCAATGCCGACCTGATGCTGGCCGGCGGTACCGAGTCGATGTCGATGGTGCCGATGATGGGCAACAAGGTGGCGATGTCGCCAAGCGTGTTCGCCGACGACCATGTGGCCATTGCCTATGGCATGGGCATCACTGCCGAGAAGGTCGCAGAAGAGTGGAAGGTGTCGCGCGAAGACCAGGACGCTTTTGCGCTGGCCTCCCATCAAAAGGCGATCGCCGCAATTGCCGCCGGCGAGTTCCGCGACGAAATCACTCCGTACGAAATCCATTCGCACCAGCCCGATCTGGCAGGCAACGTCATCGCGCTGCGCAAGCGCCTGGTCGACACCGACGAAGGCCCGCGTCCGGACAGCTCGCTCGAGGGCCTGGCCAAGCTGCGCCCGGTGTTCCGCAACGGCCAGTTCGGCGGCAGCGTCACCGCCGGTAATTCCTCGCAGATGAGCGATGGCGCCGGTGCCGTGCTGCTGGCCTCCGAGCAGGCGATCAAGGATTACGGCCTCACACCGCTTGCGCGTTTTGTCAGCTTCTCGGTGGCCGGCGTGCGCCCGGAAGTCATGGGCATTGGACCGATCGCCGCCATTCCCAAGGCGCTCAAGCAGGCCGGGCTGACCAAGGATCAACTCGACTGGATCGAGCTCAACGAAGCCTTCGCCGCACAGGCGTTGGCCGTGATCCGCGACAGCGAACTGGATCCATCCAAAGTCAATCCGCTGGGTGGCGCAATCGCCCTTGGTCACCCGCTGGGCGCCACCGGCGCGATCCGTGCCGCCACGCTGGTGCATGGCCTGCGCCGTCGTCAGCAGAAGTACGGCATGGTCACCATGTGCATCGGTACCGGCATGGGCGCTGCTGGCATCATCGAAGCGCTGTGAGGCGCGTGGAGCGCCGGGTCGGCCTTCCGGGTCGGTCTGGTGTTTCCATCTGTGTCATCCATCCGCGGAGATCAGGTGTTAACGATCACATCGCGATGCTGTCACCAAGAGGGCGTGCGCAAGCACGCCCTTTCCTTTCTCGGTCAATGCGGTCTTGCCAAAGTCGCGGCGCTCCAACGCACATCCCCCGCGTGCCCAGTGAAACGCTGAGCGTTGCGTTCTGATGCATCGGTCATGTCGCTGCGGCCACTGAAGCCGTCGATCCAGCTGTCGCAATAGGTACGCCACAGATACCGCTAGCAAACGGCGACGCTCAGCGCGCCACCAACCATTGACCGGTCCGCGCCCCTGCAACGACCAGCGCCAGTCCAGCCAGCAAGGTCACCGCCAGATAGATTCCGATCATCGTCGAGCGGTCGGTGCGCGCAAACACCAGGCACTCCATCATCAGCGACGAAAACGTGGTCAGCCCACCGATCACGCCGACGATCAACAGGGCCCGCAGCGGCCAGCTCGAGGGCCCGCGTGCATCCAGCCAGACCAGCAACACGCCGGCCACGAACGACCCGAGCAGGTTCACCGTCAGCGTTCCCCAAGGGAAGCCGGTACCGAAGCGCTGGATCAACGAGGCACCGATCGCAAAACGCAAGCCCGATCCCAGTGCGCCACCGGTCATCGCCAACAACAGCTGTTGCCACCACACCGGTGCGTTCATACGCGCACACCGCGACCAGAGCGTGTGTTCGAAAAAAAAGTGTGCGACATCGGCGTCATCCTTTGTGAGTCAAAAGCGATGCCGGGGCACAGGCCTGCCGCCCCGGCGGGGTGGGCAGGCATCATCAGCGCGCAGGGTGCGTGCGGTTCGAGGAGGAATGCCATCTCCTGTGCGGCCGATTATGCCGTGGACTTGCCGGCCTTGTCAGCCCGTGCCAGCGCGCGCGCCTCGCGCAGCCGATCGAGCTTTTCCTTCAGCTTGATCTCCATCCCGCGCGGCACCGGGTTGTAGTACACGCGCTCGCCCATCGCATCCGGGAACCCGGTCTGATCCAGCGCGATGCCGCCCTCGGCATCATGGTCGTACTGGTAATCCTGGCCGTACCCCAGGGTCTTCATCAGCTTGGTCGGCGCGTTGCGCAGATGCAGCGGCACCTCCTGCGTGCCGGTGGCGCGCACCTCGGCCTTGGCTTGGTTGAAGGCCGCGTAGCCGGCGTTGGATTTGGCAGTGCTGGCCAGGTACAGCACCAGCTGTGCGAATGCCAACTCGCCTTCCGGGCTGCCGAGGCGCTCGTAGATGTCCCAGGCTTCCAGCGCCATGCTCTGCGCGCGCGGATCGGCCAGGCCAATGTCCTCGATCGCCATGCGGGTCAACCGACGCGCCAGATACGCAGGGTCGCACCCGCCATCGAGCATGCGCGTCAGCCAGTACAGCGCTGCATCCGGGTTGGAACTGCGTACGGACTTATGCAACGCCGAAATCTGGTCGTAGAACTGCTCGCCGTTCTTGTCGAAGCGGCGCGTACGGTCGGCCAGCACCTGCAGCAACGTCTGCGGCGTAATCTCGCCACCCTCGCCTGCCGCCAGTTCCGCGGCAATTTCCAACAGCGTCAGTGCCCGACGCACATCGCCGTCGGCGGCGCTGGCGATTTCCAGCAGCGACGCTTCGCTGACCTGGATCGTCTCTGCCCCCAAGCCGCGCTCGGCATCGCGCAAGGCACGCTGCAAGGCTTCGACAATATCCTGCGGCGACACGCCTTCCAGCACATGCACGCGGCAGCGCGACAACAGCGCTGAATTCAACTCGAAGGACGGGTTTTCAGTGGTCGCACCGACGAACAGAATCGTGCCGCGTTCGATATGCGGCAAGAACGCATCCTGCTGGGCCTTGTTGAAGCGATGCACCTCATCGACGAACAACACGGTGCGGCGGCCACCGGCAAAACGCTGCGCCGCCTCTGCCAGCACCTGCCGCACTTCCGGCAAGCCGGAGAGTACGGCCGAGATCGCCTTGAATTCGGCGTCTGCGTAATGCGCGAGCAACAAGGCCAATGTGGTCTTGCCGCATCCCGGCGGGCCCCACAGGATCATGGAGTGCACGCGCCCGGATTCCACCGCGCGCCGCAGGGCGCTGTCGGGAGCCAGCAATCGCTTCTGACCCACCATCTCCTCAAGCGTGCGCGGCCGCATCCGCTCTGCCAAGGGCCCCATGGCGCTGCGATCGACGTGCAGCAGATCGGGTGTGATCGAGTCGGGACGTTTGGCTTTGCTCACCCCTTCATTCTACCGCCTGCGCCTGATGGACGTTCCACAACGCAGTGTTCGGCCATCGCTGGGACGCCGACGTTCTCTTTCCAAGCGACCACTTCGCGCAGGTGCAACGCATCGACTGCGTAGCGCAATACTGTTACTGAGTAACGAGTGACCGCAATCGCTTGCCGGCATTCCGCATCGGCCACGAGCTGCGCAAGCGCAAGCGGCAGGTTCAGCGCACGGATTCCACCATGCCTCGCATTCCGCTTCGCCCCTCCGTCATCGCCGCTTGCCTTCCAGGCATGGCCGAGACCATCGCGCATCCATCCAAGCCTTCTGCGCGGCGGCAGACGCACAACAAATTGGCGACTCCGGACCCATGCGCGTTCGAGGCGGAACTGATCCAGGCACAGGAAGATCCGCTGGGTTGGTCCGCGACGCTACTTGAGCAAGCAAGACAGCCAAGCGTCGTCGATCCCGGACTGAAGGCCGCTCCCAAACGCAAACACGCCCTCCCGCGTCCCTGCAGGAAGGCCGCAGAACGCTTGGGGCTCAGTAGCGGTTCGCCAGAACCACATACGAGCCTGCTGCGCTATTCCTCGGTGCAGTACGCGCGGGACACACCAGCCGGCCCATCGGATCGCAACGCCGATGCCGCCCGTGATCTGCGAGCAGCCCCGCTGCTGTCCAATGCCACCCAGCATCTCAATGAAGCCCTGATCGCCCGCCTGGAACAATCCAACAACGACCTGGCCGCACGCATCTGGCGGCGTCGCCAGGACGAGCTGTGCTACGCACATGCACAAACGCTACAGGCTGCGCGCGAGCAGTTGGCCCTCAGAGCCCGGCGCGCCGCCAACCTCAGCGACAGCATCAACGCGCTGACGCACGAACGTGCCGAACTGCTGCAACAGCTGCATGGATGCAATGCGCAGACTGATGCAGTGGCGGCCGCGATCCACGATCTCGAGTCGGACATCCTCTCCGCACGCGCCGCATTGAACGCGCTACCGCACGATCAGCCGTCGCGCGGTGTCGCAGCGCACGCGGGCCCATCCTCGGCCGACGCGCAGCAGGGCGTTGATCGCTTACAGCTGCAGCGCGCCTGCACTCGGCTCGAGCACGCAGTGCAGCAGGCGCGCGCACGCGGCGATGCGCTGGCCAAAGCGGTCTTTTTCGGCCGCGGCTCGGCACAGGCAGCACAAGCAGAGCAAGCACTTGCGGAAGCTAACGCGGAAATCGATCGATTGCGAAGTGCGTATGCGCAAGCACGCGATGCGTTGCAGTCGGATCAAGCAGGCAACTCTGCCAACAGGCCGGCTTCGCGCACGCTCGGCTCGCACCTTGCTGCAGAGCGAAACCGAGAAGTCGAGGCACTGCGCACACGGCTGGGACGCAACGAGAACATGCTGACCCTGCAACGCACGCATGCCGAGCGCTGTCGGCGGCATGCGCGGCGCCTACAGCAGCGCCTCGACCAGGTCGAGGCAAAACTGCAGCAGGCGCGGCATTCGTCGCGGATCAACACCGAGGAGGTGTGGCAGCACGAACAGACGGTCAACGCGCTGGAAGCTGCGAACGGCGACATGCAGCGCGTGGCGGAACATGCAGCCGCGCAGCCGCCGGCCGATGAGGCCCGGCCCGTCGCTGCCGAGATCGTCGCCGACACCATGGACGCACTGCTTGGCGCCCTGCCCGGCTTTCGCGAGGAAACCATCGACCCCGTGAGTCGACAGGTTCTGCGCGCCTGGGCTGACGGTCTGCATGGCCGCAGCGCTGCGTTCGGGGGCGACGCCTTGCAGCCGGTCGACGCCTTGCGCATCGCCCTGCAGGCCTTGGCGATCGCCAGCGAAGGCGCTGCTGCCGCAGCGGCCGACGTGCTGCGACGCCTGGGCATGGTGCGGTTGCGTGAGCTGATTCCGCCGCCACAGGTCTCCATCGCTGCCGAGGCGGCCCAGCCAATGGAGATCGTCACCGCCTGCGTCGGCCTGTTGGCCAGCGTTCCGCGCGGCATGCAGGTTCTTTCGCACATGCTGCGCGAAGAAGCCACGCCCCCCTCCAGGGAATGGTTGGAGGCGGCGCAGGTCCATCTGCGTGCCAGCCACCGGCTTGCACTGACGCCGGACGCAGAACAGGCTGAACGCAGCTGGCTGGGCGATGCGCAGATGGGAGCGCGCCATGCCGTGCATGGAGACTCGCCGCTGCAGGGCCTGCAGTCTGCAACCGATGCCCAGCGCAGCGCATTTCACGCATTCCGCAATGGCTACGAAACCACCCGGGCAGGTTCACCCTATGCGCGCGTCAACGCATGCCTGCAGATGTTTGCGCAATGGGCGGTCGCAGGCAGTGGGCGGCGCGGCAGGCGCGCCCTCAATCCCTTCAACGCACTTGAGCTGGGAATGAAGGTTGGCGCCTCCGAAGCGCTTCCCACCGCCGTGCGGCGTGCCAACGACGCTTTTCGCGAAGCGGCCGGCCACCTGACCAGCTGGCTCGTCGCGCGCCGCCAGATCCAGCTGGCTGGCGGGCGAATGCCGTCGCAGGACGAGCTGGCAATGCAGGCACTGTTGGAATACGTGCAATGGCTCCCACACGAGCAGAACGCAACCGACCTGACCTTCACCGCCAAGGTGTTGGGCACGATCGAACGGCGTGCCCAGGAGCTTCAGCGCTCGGTGGCTGCCTCCGTGAACGAGACCGACGACCTGCAGCCGGCGGCGTGCCATCCGGCCATCGCATCCGCATGGGGTGCATTACGCGCCGGCCGCATGCGTCTGCCCGAAACGCTGCGTCTGATCCAGCGTGGCCTGCTCGACCACGCCGGACAGCCGAGCGACCTGCCGGTCGGTGCAGCAACCCTGGATGAAGAACTGGCGTCGGACGCGCGCACTCACTTTCATCAGGCCATCGGTCATGCAAGTCGCCTTCTGCACGAGGGCGACACCTCCCGCGTCAGATCGCCACGTGCGCTGTTCGAATGCCTGCGCAACCTGTTGGAACGGCTGGAATGGCGCGACAAGCTGCGTCTTACCGAGCAACGGGTGATCGGACTCAATACGACGCCGCTGTCGGCCGCGCTGGCGATCATCCCCAGCGGCCTGGGACTGAAACTCTCCGCGGGCGGCCAGACCAGTTCCGATCGCTCGGTGGAGATTTACATGGGGCGGACCGGGTTGTCGCTGCAGATCGGGCGGCAGAAGGCGCGGCAGTTCAACGCCAGTACCGGCATTAGCGCGGGCGTGCTGCTGCCGGGCACCGAACACGCACCGGTGGGTATCACGGGCGCAGCCGAATGGCGCATGAAAAAGGAATCGGGCATCGAGCATGGCGTGCAAATCCGCGTACCACGGCGGGGTAAGGGCCAGGAGCTGGAGCAGCGCGCGCAATTCCTGGCCATGTTCGAACACTTGCTGCAACTGGCCGAGCAATCCGGCGACGATGCAGGCCAGTTGAGCGAGCGCGACTTCCTGGGGGAGCTGCTGGCGCACCACCCCAGCATTACCGTTGGCTTGATCGGCCAGGCCGAACGCAACACTTCGGCCACCGAATCCAGCCTCAGCGTCGCTGCCGGCGTGCGCGTGGGAAACATGGATGGCCAACCGCGTCGCGCCACCCTGGGCGCGTCGCTCGGCGTGAAAGCGCGGCGCGAAACCTCCCGGTCGCAGACGCCGATCGAAGGCTACATGACCATGGTGCTGAAGGATTCGAGCGCGCAATCCAGGGTAGAGATCGCAGGGCGCGCATCGGCAAGTGTCGTCGCCCGGCAGTGGACGGACCCAGGCACCGGCAATGCGCCGCCCACACCAGTGGCGCGGCTGTCCATGGCCACGCTTGATCTCGGCTACAGCAGGGAACTGCGCTCGGCCGGCAGCACGACGTTCTCCACCTTGTGGATGTTCAACAACGAAATCGATCCCGTGCGCACCGATCGTGGCTTCGAATTCTTCAATTTCGCCTCATTCGAACGCGAAGTGAAGCGCAACTGGCAGTTATGGACCCACTACGGAATCTCCAAACTGCAGGGCAAGGTCGATGACCAGCGGCTCTATATGGTGGCCGAGCGCCAGTTGCAGGACTTCATCGACCGGGTCCGCCTCCACATGCAAGACAACAAGTTCGCCTCGCTGATCGTGGACTGGGTGTTGCAGGCAGAGGCTGCACCACGCCTGGACGCGCTGCGCGCGCAGGCCCAGCTATTGCGGGTCGCCGGATGCGAAGCGCAAGCGGCAGAAGCCGATCGCGCGTTCGATGAGCTGATCAGCCACCCAAGCATTTGGGAACCGACCATTTTGATCCTGCGCGAAAAGGGCAAACGCCAGCGCGAACGTGGCCTCGATTTCTTCATCAAACGCCAGACCAACCAGGCAGCGGAGGCGAGTCGGACGGTTGGTCAGTGGATCCCGTACGAGCCAGTCCCGTAGCGTGGTGGCATCGCTCCTGTGCGGGTGCATCTGTCAGGTCACGACAACTGCTGCGCACTCGCAGGCACAGCCGCTCGCTGCGCCATGCGTTCATCCCGAGAGCCCCGCAGACGCTTTACTGCGCGTCGCCCACCACATCCACGCCCTTGGCCGGCGTATAGCGGAAGGTGTCTGCAGCAAACGCCGGGTTGCGCTTCCAGCCGCTAAAGCTGATCGCGGTGCGTTGGCCGACTGCGTCCACCACTTCCATCCTGGCCAGGCCATCCTTGCTGAACCCCAGCGAGGCGATCTGGAAGCTGGCGTCGGTGTCCACCTTGGGCGTCAGCGACAACCATTGCAGGCCGTCGCGTGGCGCGGCTTCTTCGCTGACATCGTACTTCTTGTCCAGAAGCGCCGGGTCGATCAATGCAACCAGCGGGCTGTTCTGTTCTTCGCTGCCCTGTGCGCGCACGGTGACCTGCTCCAGATCCGGATCCAATACCCAGACCTTCTTGCCGTCGGCCACGATCAGCTGCTTATAGGGCTTGGCGTATTCCCAACGGAACTGACGCGGTGTCGCCAGTGCGACCCGCCCGCTCGAAGTTTCCTTGACCCGGCCTTTCGCGTCGGTCACCCGCTGACTGAACTGCCCATCCAGTCCCTTCAACCCTCGCGTGAAGGTGTCCAGCTCCTGGCGCGCACCGGCAAAGGCGGTACTGGCGAACAGAGCAGTGGCAAGGACGGCATAACGGAGCTGGCGATGCATCGCGGTCTTCCAGAAGGACATGCGTAGATTCTGATACTTCATAGATGAATGGGCGAGCGCTATCGCACGGCATGTTCAGATGGCGGCGTGTGCGCGGCAATTCGCCTCATCGTGCCGTCTGCACCCTGGACAGATCGCCATAGACGATCTGCCCGCGAAACCCGCGCCGCACCTGTTGGTAGAGCTCGCGAAACGCACGGTAATCCTGCGGCTGGCACAACGCCTGTGGCCCGCGCACGGCGGCACGCTGCAGGCGATGCACGGCGGTGACCGTCTGCCCCTGCCGTGTCCACTCAACCACGTATTCGCCGGCGGCATTGCGAAAGGTGCTGCTGCGCGGAATGGCGATGATCGGCACCGTCTCGGGAAAGCTCACCACGTAGGTTTCTTCGCGCACGCTGTCGTTGCAGTAAAACGGGGTCAGATTGTTTTCGGCCGAGGTGGTGGTGTAGATGGCGCGCGTTGACTCGGCACCTGGCATATCCGGCAAGGTCATGCCGCCGACCACCGAGAAATCCACCGCGTCCTTGGCCTGGAAGGTGTAGCGGTAGTTGAACGGTGCATCCAGATCCAGCGGGTCGCCCTGAATCAGCAGATCGCCGGTGCCGTCGAAACCGGACTGGGCAAGGATCGACTCTTCGATCCGGTTGCGATTCTGCGCATTGAGCTGCACGAACATCGCGCGCAAGCCCACTTCGCCGGTCTGCCCGCTGTCGAGCGTGGTGGTGCCCTGCAGATCGCCTTGCGGCGTGAACCGGTATTCGGTGCGGGCGACATAGCGATTGACCTTGCGGTCGTTCGGCGGCGTCTGCGTGACCTTGCCATCGCGCGTATGCACCACCGGCGCGCCGAGATCGCCGGCCGGCAACTGGCCGAAGCGTGCGTAGGGGTTGGTCGAGTCCACGTACAGATCGAATGCGGGAATGTAGGTGATGGCGTGGTTGAAGCGGCCCAGCACCGGGATCTGCGGCAAGGTCGGGCCGCCCTCTGCCCCAATCAGCACCGGTGTGCTGGCAATCCCCTTGGCGGCAAGCAGGGCCTCCAGAATCACGGTGTGGTCTTTGCAATCGCCGTAATGGTTGGCCAGGATGCTCTCGGCGCTGTTGGGTTCCAGCCCACCATTGCCCAGATACACCGCCACATAGCGGATGTTGCGCGCCACCCATGCATACAGCGCGGCAGCCTGCGCGCGCGGGGAATCGATACCGCGGGTGACCTCATCGGCCAGCGCCTGGATCGCCGGCGTCACCGCCGCAGCGCGCCCGCCTTTGACGTGGTACGCCAGGCCCATCTGCGACCAGCTGTCGAAGGTGCTGGCCATCAAGGTGGGGCTGAACTCCCAGGTCGCAGCGCTCCAGTTCTGGTTTTTCATCGGCGCGGTGCGCTGGTAGCGCCACTCCCAGCGTGCCTGGTCGCCGCGCACCACCGGCTTGGTGCTGCCCTGCAGCCCGCGTGCAGAAAGATGCATCGGCAGCCCCTTCGGCGCGACCAACGTAATCACCGCATCGTCGTACTGCGCGAAGACGCTGAAGGTCTCCCACAGGCTGAAGTAACCGGGGAAATACGGCGTGTTCTGTGCCCGCCGCACGCGGTACACAATGCGCGCGCCCGGCGCCAGATTCGGGAACACCACCACTTTCACCTTGCGGTCGGCATACATCGCTGCCGAGGCGCTGGAATAGCTTTCCTGGGTATAGATCTTGTCGGCCGCCACGTCCTGGCGCAGCCCTTCGGCCGTGACGGTATACGCCTGCAGCACATCGAGCGTTTCCATCTTCTCGCTATAGCTCAGCCGGACCTGGCTGAACTGCTCCACGGCCGACTTGGTCTTGAGCAGGATCTCGTATTCGTCGGTTTCGACGCTGCTGGCGTCGGCGCGCACCTCGTAGTCGGCGCGGTAGCGCACGAAACTGTAATTGGTGTCGGCCTGCGTGCGTGTTGCAGCACTGGCAGTGGGCGCGGGCCGTTGCTGTGCCTGGGCAAGCAGCGGGAGACAGAGGAGCAGCACGAGCACTAACGAGGGACGATGCAACATGGGTCTCGATCACGGCGGGCCGGAGCGGCCCTCACCCACAGGGTAGCCGTTGTGCCAGGCAATGACAGGCACGGGCTTCCAACAATGCGGCATTGCTGCAGGCGCCCGATCGGAAGCTGCACATAAAACGCGCCACGACATCGCCGGCGCCTACTTCGGCGGCGGCGGTGCCAGCACGGTACGGTCGCCATTGTGCTCGGGCGGGCTGACGACGCCGGCCGCCTCCATCGCTTCGATCAGACGCGCGGCACGGTTGTAGCCGATCTTCAAACGCCGCTGCACGCCGGAAATCGACGCACGCCGGGTCTCGGTGACGATGCGCAAGGCTTCGTCGTACAAGGGATCCGATTCGTCGCCGCCACCGCCGCTGCTTTCCGGCAAGCCGGTGGCACCGACCACGGTGCCATCGCCCATGGTCTGCACTTCGTCCAGCACGCCTTCGACGTAGGACACCGGCCCGCTGGCCTTGAGATGCTCGACCACGCGATGCACTTCCTCGTCGCTGACGAAAGCCCCGTGCACGCGATCCGGCAGCGCGGTGCCGGGCGGCAGGTACAGCATGTCGCCGTTGCCCAGCAGCGCCTCGGCGCCGGACTGGTCCAGGATGGTGCGCGAGTCGATCTTGGAGCTGACCTGGAACGCCACGCGGGTGGGGATATTGGCCTTGATCAGGCCGGTGATCACGTCCACCGATGGCCGCTGCGTGGCCAGGATCAAGTGGATGCCGGCCGCACGCGCCTTCTGCGCCAGGCGCGCGATGAGCTCTTCGACCTTCTTGCCGACGATCATCATCATGTCGGCGAATTCGTCGATGAAGATGACGATGAACGGCAGCGTTTCCAGCGGCCGGGGCGCTTCGCCCAGTTCCGGGTTCGGCTTGAACAGCGGGTCCATCATCGGCTGGCCGGCGTCGATGGCGTCCTTGACCTTCTTGTTGAAGCCGGCCAGGTTGCGCACGCCCACCGCGCTCATCAGCTTGTAGCGGCGCTCCATCTCGGCCACGCACCAGCGCAGGCCGTTGGCGGCCTCCTTCATGTCGGTGACCACCGGCGCCAGCAGGTGCGGG
>JAAIGF010293865.1_pt1 | contig 97825 bp, 71 predicted proteins | sample 6487441 | NCBI WGS metagenome assembly JAAIGF01 (sample SAMN13974129, study PRJNA590717) | phyllosphere metagenome | biome: pepper field; feature: multiple bacterial spot infested pepper fields; material: pepper leaves; isolation source: leaves from pepper fields | host: Capsicum annuum ... | reverse complement strand
GTAATCAATAGAAGGGTTGAGTGTTACGGTGTAGATCATGTTTATCCCTCGATTATCTTAGTTTTATTCAAAATGGACGGACGGGAATGCTCCGGTACCGACTCTGTAATCAGCACAGCGTCTTGCAGCTCAAGTAAACGGGCAAAGGTAACTTCACCGATCTTGCTCGAATCTGCCAGCACATACGTATGGGCGGCTAGCTCGTGAGCGCGCCGTTTGATCATTGCTTCCTCCGGGTCAGGTGTCGTATAGCCCATTTCGGCATCCACTCCATTCGCCCCCAAAAAGCAGCGGTCAAAGCGGAAATTGTCCATGCTCTGTAATGCCATACTGCCGACTACTGCTTTGGTGTGCATTTTCATCATACCGCCGAGCAGGTAGCTGCGAATTCGCTTACTTACAAGCGCATCCACATGAGACAGTCCATTCGTCACGACTGTGATGTCTTTTGCTTCGATATATGGAATCATTGCCAGTGTTGTCGTGCCTGCATCTAGATAGATACATTCGCCATCCTGAATCTCATGTGCGGCTAGACGAGCAATTATACTTTTTTCTTGAACGTTTGTGAAGGTTTTTTCTTCCATACCTGGTTCCTGATTTTTCGGGTGCAGCATGGTAGCTCCACCATGAATACGCCTAAGCAGTTGTCTGGCTTCCAGGTCAATCAAATCGCGCCGTATCGTTGATTCTGAAGCACCGGAAACATCGACCAGTTCTTGTAATTTCACAATACCGCGTTCCTGTAAGCGCTCTATAATCAGGTTGTAACGTTCCTCTGTAAGCATATACATTCCCCCAACTGCTCTATATACTACCACAATCATCGCAAAAAACAATCACTCTCCTTCAAAATATTCCAAAAAGTTTCATGTATCGACGAATTTCGTTCACAAAATGGATGTGACTGGTAGTTTAGGGGAAACACTGCTTTTTTCTTCCTTTTCTAGTTATCGGCTATTGAATTGAAATGATTACATCGTTTTATGGAAAAAAAGTCGCTCTGGCACAAGAATACTTGTGGTGCCAGAGCGACTTTACGGTCGTTCAATGCTCAGTGGGCTATATATAGTGGTTCTATACGGTACGTCGCTTCTGCTACGTTATCGCGGATAACCCAGCCCGGCGATAATACCTTGCATAATCGGTCATACTGCGCTTTCGTTAGCGTAGCAATAACCGCCTCCTGACCTTCCTCCAAAATCAGCTCTGGCTCGAGCTCAAACGCAATATGTAGCCAGCTCCGAATCCCGCGAATCGTATTGTACTTGATCCTGTACCCGTCCTGCACAGCAGCGCGATACACGTCAGGCTGAGCGATGGCAAAGGCAGCCAGCTCTGCATAGTCAAACTCATACTCACTTTCATCTACAGGTAGCTGCTGGGCAGAACCTAGTTCTAGCAATTGCTGGTCTGACCACCCAAGATGTCGTAACGCTTCCAGCAGCAATGCTTCCCACTGGGATAGCTTCACCTTTTCTGTTACTGATGTCATACACTTCCCTCCGTATCATTAGGACATATTCCAGACTCGATGATGGAGATATCATCCTATCCTTCTGATTCCTCGTTCATCATGTGTATATCGTCATGTGTAGTCAAAAGCGACAAAGTGTCCTGGACTTACCTCTTCCAGCGGTGCAACTTGCTCATTATTGCGAATGGCTGTGAATCCGTCCAGACGAATACGTTCAGCAACCTTACCCGGATCGGTTTCCAAAATGGACGATAATAGCGCACGCGTATACGGATGCTGCGGATTCTCATACAGCTCGTCGCTATCTGCTATCTCGACTAGCCTTCCTCCATACATCACACCGATGCGATCCGAGATATGGCGTACCATCGACAGATCATGTGCAATGAATAAGTATGTCAAGCCAAATTCCGCCTGCAAATCTTCTAATGTATTGACTACCTGCGCTTGTACCGATACATCCAGTGCAGAGATAGGCTCATCGCAAACGATGAATTCCGGTCGTACGGATAAAGCACGTGCAATCGAAATCCGTTGTCGTTGTCCTCCACTGAATTCATGTGGATATCGGTAAATATGATCGCGATTCAGCCCTACCTTTTCCATTAAATCTGCAATCCTATCTTTACGTTCGCTACCTGCACTCATTCCATGAATCTTCATCGGCTCGCTGATGATCTCTAGCACATTCAGATTCGGATTCAGCGAGGAATATGGATCCTGGAAAATAGACTGAATGCGCCGCCGAAACGGCTTGAGCGCCTTCTCACTAAGTCCGCCAAGAGGCTGACCGTCAAAGGTCACTTCACCAGATGTGTAATCATACAATCGTAACAAACAGCGCCCGACCGTCGACTTTCCACTACCCGACTCTCCTACAAGACCGAATGTTTCCCCGCGACGAATCTGAAATTGAACACCGTCTACTGCACGCTGTACCTGGATTGGCTGTCCGCGCCAATTACGTGCACCGATAAAATGCTTTTTCAAATTGTGAACATCAACGAGAATATCATTCATGTGGCTCCACTCCTTCCATCACGCCTGTCGGTATATGCTGTTCATGAGCTATATTTGGCTCCGATAACCAGCACATGGAGTAATGTCCCGGTTCACTTTCAACAACCGGTGGTAGCTCCGAACAGCGGGTAAATGCATGAGGGCAACGTTCCGCAAAGGGACAACCAGTAGGTGGATCTAGTAAATCCGGTGGTGTGCCTTCAATCGGCACCAAACGTTCACGCGAACCACTGCCGCGTTTAGGCAAAGAACCGAGTAAGCCTTTCGTATAGGGATGCTGTGGACGGTAGAAAATATCCTCCACACGTCCTTCCTCCATAATAAGCCCGCCATACATCACGATAACCCGCGTACATACCTGCGCCACAACGCCCAGATCATGCGTGATCAGTGCAATCGCTGTATCGGAATGCTGCTTTAAGCCTTTGAACAGATCAAGAATCTGTGCCTGAATTGTAGCATCCAGTGCGGTTGTAGGTTCATCGGCGATGAGCAGATCGGGCTGGCAGGATAGAGCCATCGCAATCATCACACGCTGCCGCATCCCGCCGCTGAATTCATGGGGGTACTGTTGAAGTCTTACTTTCGCATCAGAGATACCGACTTCGGTCAGCAAACGTTCCGCTTCACGGTTCGCTTCCTGCTTACTCAGACCACGGTGTCTGCGCAGTACCTCGGTCAATTGCTGCCCGATTCGTTTGAGTGGGTTAAGGGAGGTCATCGGGTCCTGGAAGATCATGGAGATGCGATTGCCGCGCAGCTTACGCCATTCCTTTTCCGATAACTCAGAGCAATCTTGACCGCGAAAATGAATCGTTCCGTCTGTTATACGTCCAGGCGGTGCAATCAGCGATAGAATCGAGCGTGCGGTTACACTTTTCCCGCTACCAGATTCACCGACGATACCGAGTGTCTCGCCCTTATTCACATGAAAGCTGATCCCCCGCACTGCCTGATTCTCACCGTCTCGGGTAGCAAATGAGACCTTCAAATTGCGCACACTAAGTAGATGTTCTGTCATCATCTGTCCCTCCTATTTCCGGTTCAATTTCGGCTCAAGACCGACCCGTAATATATCACCCAGTACATTAAAGCTAAGCACGGTCAGCAAAATTAACAAGCCTGGAAATAACGCCAGATAAGGCGCTTGTGCGATATAGCCCTGCGCACTATTCAGCATACTGCCCCATGTCGCATTCGGTGGCTGTACACCGAAGCCGAGAAAGCTCAGTGATGATTCCATCATAATGGCAGAAGCGATATTGTTCGTCGCACCGACAATAATAACCGGAATCAGCCCTGGTAAAATATGCCGTATAATCATGCCGATACCACCCTGTCCTGATGCTCTCGCATACAGTACATATTCTCGTTCTCGAATACTCATCGTCTCTGCTCGTACAATCCGTGCGACATTCATCCACATGAGAAGAGCAATAATCATAATAATATTGCCCACACTTGGCTTCAAAAATACACTGAGTAACAGCAGTACAAGAAACGATGGAATCGAAGAAACCACATCCAACGCCCGCATCAGCACACTATCAATCCAGCCACCAAAATAACCACTAATCACACCTACCGCTACACCGATCGCTGTAGCCAAAATCATCGACGCAAACCCCACTAGCAGCGACACTCTACCCCCATATAAGGCACGAGCAAAATAATCCCGTCCATAATCATCTGTACCGAACCAGTGCGCGCCTCCAGGAGGAGCAAACTGCGCAGTAGCATTCATCAGATTCGGATCATAAGGTGATAAAAAAGCGAAAATCGCTCCAAGCGTTAATATAATCAAAAGAAGGAGTGCAGCCATGCCTAGCTTACTGCTCCATAGTTCACGTTTTACATTTGTCCATTTATTGCGATTCATCTCGTCACCCCTTCGCCTTCATACGCGGGTCGACAATCGCATACAAAATGTCTGCCGCCAAATTGCCCAGAATGAGCATCACTGACGATAACAATGTGATCCCCATAATGATCGGATAATCCATACCTCGAACAGCTGTCATCCCTAGCGAACCGATACCCGGCCATGAAAATACCGATTCGGTTACGATCGCGCCAGCGACCAGATCGCCCATCGACATTCCGAGTAATGTGATTACCGGAAGTAGTACATGCTTGACCACATGGCGAAATAGAATTGTCCATTTGTTTGAGCCAAAGGCATATTGAATCTGAACATAATCCTCTTTGAGCTGACCGATCGTACTGGAACGAATATACCGGATATAGCCCGCCAGAAAGCCAAACGCAAGTACAGAGCAAGGCAGAATCCCATGACGAATCACATCACTAACTGATTCCTCGCCGATCGTGCGCATGCCCATACTCGGTAATAACGATAGCTTGATCGCAAAAATATAGATCAGCAGAATCGCCAGCCAGAATAAAGGCACCGAAATGCCGATATACGCGATTAGATTAATCATTTTATCGACCCAGCGATTACGATTAGCGCCTGCAATCAAGCCGAGCGGAATCGCCAGCACAACGGCAATCACAATCGCGCTACCCATCAGTCCGGCTGTCGCTGGAAGGCGATCCAGTATCTGACCCAGTACGGGCTGATGATTCACGAGCGAATATCCAAGGTCACCTTGCAGAAGTTGTTTTAACCATAATAAGTACTGCACATAAGCAGGACGATCCAATCCTAAATTATGACGAATACGCTCGATATCATCGGCGTGCATATTCGGCGTTACAAATGATAGTACCGGATCACCCGGCGCCAGCTTAATCATCGCAAAGCAAACAATCGAAACGAAGAACAATAACGGTATGGTTTGAAGCAATCGGCGGATAATCATTTGCCTCATGTTCCGCACTCCCTTCACAACAACAAATAAGCCGGGAAACCGGCTTATCTGCTGCTTTCATTATGAACATGGACTTTATTATTTTTGATAGATTTTAGATAAGTCTTCAAAGATTACAACCGGCTTCAATACCGCTTGATCCAGACCGCCATAGTTTTTGGAGATCGCTACAACTGTTTTGGTATAGGCGATTGGATAGATTGGTGCATCCTCAGCGATAATCGTTTGGAGCTGCTTATAAATCTCAGCACGCTTTGTTGGATCACCCTCGCCGGAACCTTGTTCAAAGAGCTGATCTACCTGTTTATTCGTGTAATGCGTGTAGTTGGACGACGATCCTGTTGTAAACAGAATCCGGTAGGCATCCGGGTCATAGCCCATAATGTAGCCGCTCAGCGCTAACTCAAAATCGGTTGCTTTGTTATCTACAAATTTTTGACCAAATGCAGTGGAATCCATATTTTGTAGCTCCACATCGACACCGATCTCTTTTAGCTTTTGCTGTACATATAGCGATACGGCTTCCTGTGCTTTGTTGCCAGACTGTACGATCATGCGTAGCTTCAAGTTCGTAATGCCCTGCTCGGCAAGAATCTGCTTCGCTTTGGCAGCATCATTATCGAAGGATGGTACATCATTCGTATGATACAGTCCATCCGGTGTCTCAAACGACTTCGCTGGATCTGCATATTGATCGGATGTATAAGTCGTCTGAATCAGTTCTTGACGATTTAATGCGTAGGATAACGCCTGACGAACTTCTTTTTTGGACAGTACGCCTGTATCGCTATTCTCGTTGAACATCAGATAGGCAAGGCGACCCTCACTATACGACTGGATATCAAAATTCCCTGTTGCCTGAATCGTAGCGACATCACGTGGATCTAGGTACTGTACATTGATTTCGCCATTTTGCAGCGCCAGATTCGCTGCGTTTGCATCCTTGGCGATGCGGTACGTTACGCTGTCCAGATGTGGTTTACCGCCAAAATAATTGTCAAAGCGTTCCAGTGTGACGTATTCACCTGTTTTGTATTCTTTGAATTTGAAAGGACCAGAACCGATTGGATTATTGTTCTTGCTGCTCTTTTCCAGATCGGTTTCACCTTCGAAAATATGCTTGGGAATCGGAGAAACTTGTACCAGTGTCGCTTCAAATGCTGGACTCACCTGTGGAAGCTTAAATTGAACGGTCAGATCATCCACTTTGGATACTTGTACCGGCTTGTTGTTAATAATGAAGCCTGCACGCAGGAAACTATTTTGCTTCTCATCCAAAATGCTATTAATCGTAAATACGACATCGTCGGCAGTCAGCTTTTGCCCGTCATGCCAGGTTAGATTTTTTCTAAGTTTGAGTGTGTATGTAAGCTGGTCAGCAGAAGGCTCCAGACTTTCTGCAAGATAAAATGTTTTTTTGCCATTGTTAACTTGGAAAAGTGGCGCATATAATGCCTGGTCAATCGTCAGACTCACACGATCTCCGGCATACACTGGATTCAAAATGACTGGATCAGCAGCCACACCGATAATCAGGCTTCCCCCATCTTTCGGTGTTCCAGAATCGGTTGCCGCTGAACCTGTTGTTGTCGCTGTGGAGCTACTGCCGCTATTACTGGAGCAAGCTGCTAGAACAACGACAAACAGCAATGCGATCACAAGACCTTTAAACTTAATACTCATACTTTCCTATCCCCTATCCTTTTGATTTGCTCTCTTGCCTGTTTATATACTGTATAGTATATCGGTTTAGTAGGAATTACAACGCTTTAAATTTAACTTATATGACATTATTTATAACAATTTATGTAGTAAATGCGACTAACCTATGATTTAAGCGGAATTTGCGTATCATAAAAATGACCTGATATACAAAAAAGACTGCTCCTCTCAAATGTAATAGCACACCTGATCTGAGCAGTCTTATTATCTTTAAGAATGTATTGCACTAAAATTGATCTCTAATATCGAATTCAAACCAGTCTTTCATAACGAGTCCTCAATCTAACCTTGAGCAGAAGCTCTGAATGATCTACTCCATTCGCTGTTCCTTATACTCAAAATAACTAAAGTCAGCATAGCTGCTTTTAAATTGATACATATCATGGGCAGCAATCCCGACAAAGTTACCCGTGAATCCACCTGATAAGAAGGAGATATTCTCTTCCCCATATAGTAGCTTCCATCGTTCATTGTTGATATCAGTTTGCTCATCAGTTGCCATTTTATAATAAAAACGAGCGATCGTATCTGTCACTTCTACGGCAAGATGAACGATGCCCTGATCCGGAATAGCCACCGCCTCGGGATGAACATAAAATTCATCGGCTGCGCAGTACATAAGACGGATCACCCTTCTACCTTCCTCATGAGAGATACATGCGTAAATATAATTCTCATCATTTAAATACAGTGTTAGGCCTGCCATCTGCAAATATTGTTGCGGTTGATAGTAGAGTGCCGTTTCAGCGCGGAAGCGATGATGACGCTGCCGTATCGCTACAATATGGTGATTAAACAGACTTTGCATCGACTCGCCACCATATAATCGCAAATGCCCTGCTCGCTGTGACAGAGAGCACCAATCCTCTTTTGCCAGAATACGTAATGTATTCCACTCGGGATGAAGCGTCTCGGCTGTAAAGTTATCGCGGAATGACCATGCTGAATGAACTGAAGATAGTGAAGCATCATGAACATCAGCAGTCAATCCACCACGACTCTGCGTTTGATTCCGTATAGTCTGCGTCACTTCTGCCGGTGCAGGCACTTCCAACTGAGGAAGCTGACCCCCACTACTCAAGCGCAACCAGCCATCCTCATCCCAGTATACCTGCTGAATCGCGGTTTCTCGTCCCAGTATGGCATATTCGCCTTCCAGCGGACGTGTGCATAGATGAGCAATATACCATTCTCCACCCGGCGTCTCTACCAGACTGGCATGACCCGCACATTGCAGCGGCCAGTCTGGATGGTTACTGGAAGTCATCATCGGATACTTGGGATCCACTTCGTATGGTCCGGTTACGGATCGGGAGCGCGCGACGGTAACTGCATGCCCTGTACCAGTTCCACCTTCAGCAGTAATCAGATAATAATAGCCGCCTCGTTTATAAAGATGCGGAGCTTCGGTCTTTTTCAGATGAGTGCAGTCGAATATTTTGAGTGGTTCACCGATCAGACGTTGCTGCTTGGCATCGTATTCCTGCATCACGATTCCGCTCGATTTATTGCCTTCCGTGATCCGGTAATCCCACAGTGCGTTGAGGAACCATTTGCGACCATCCTCATCATGGAATAGCGACGGATCGAAGCCGCTACTGTTCACATAGACAGGTTCGGACCAAGGGCCTTGCATCGTGCTAGCAGTCATTAGATAGTTATGCGTATCCTTGAACGGACGACGTGTGCTTTTCACATCCGTATAAGCCAGGTAAAAGAGTCCATCTGCATAGCTCAATTGCGGCGCCCAGATGCTAGCGTTTTTTGGATTACCCTGCAGCTGTACTTGATCGGTTAAAATATCAGTACAATGCGACCAGTTCATCAGATCATTAGATTCGTACACACGCACACCAGGCAACCATTCAAATGACGATACCGCAATATAATATGTATCCTGCACGCGAATCATACACGGATCGGGATTAAAGCCGATCAATACCGGATTCTGAATCATCGGTTGTCCAGACTGCTCCGCTACAGCTCCACCTGCATAAGCAGAGTCCACATCTTTACGTTGTTCTGTAGACATCGTTACTCCTCCTTCCAGAATACCTCACCGTTGAAGACCGTATGCTTATCCCACTTTTCTGCACCTTCTGCCTGACAAACTGCCCATGGAACGCGTGTTTTGCGTAGCTCTACCGCATGCTCTGGATCGTATTCCGCGTACATTACCGTATGCTCATTTTCGACATGATCCCAATTATCCCAGCCGACTGGATCAATATGTTCACCTAAATGACATTTTACCCAGACGGTCTGTGCATACTCGCGCCACGGACGTCCTAAATAGACTGGTGTAATATCCGCATCACCGGTTAGCCAGCAACCATGAAATACATAACCAAATGATTGACCTTGCGGCGTTGAAGCAGCTGTAATATAAGTAGCCTGATTATTGTAATGACGCAGACTATGAATATGGCAATGTTCAAAATAAGCCGTTGCCCCGCCAAAAATAAAATCAATCGTGCCTTCGATATAACAATTCACATACAACTGACGATACTGCTCATGCTTGTGCCGGATCTCAGCTCCGCCAAACTTGGCGCGTTCCTTCGGCTTAGGTGGCAGTGGACCGGTGAACAGCGTATCCTGATAAGCACGAAACGTGCAATTTTGGAACACAGCACGATCACAATAAGCGGTTAATGCTACCGCCTGTCCAATCTCTTCGCCCTGTCCTGCTGTATTGCAGATTGTAATATTTTCAATTAACAGATCGGTTCCACCTAAAAATACCGTCGGCGTACCGAAGGTTCCTATCTCCTCGCCTTGCTCATTATTCTCACGCGCATGCCGACTTCTCGTAATCTCAACCTGTCCGATTCCACATATACGCAGATTGGAATTATGAATAATGACAGACTCCTCATACACTCCTTCCAGAATGAAAATCGTATCTTTCAGATCCTTTCGCTTGGTATGCTCCGATTCTGATACAGATGCAATCTGTTCTAGCACATCAACGGCCTCTTGAATCGAATGATAATCACAAAAAGATGCCTTGCCTACTGTAAGCTCCATTGTCTATCGTCGCTCCCTTCATACACAGATACCGCCCGTTTTCTGCTGGAATACAGACGTAAACGGACGGTACACGGATGGTTTCATTTTATATAAGCTCCACTCGTAATCTGTACACCTATAACGCGAATATGCGCTATATGGAGTTCAATTCACAACCTACATATATTTTTGTAAAAAGGGCATCCATGCCGCTCGCATTTCCATCGTTTCCATATGTCCACCGCTACCAATCACCGGCTGCCAGTGGTCTGGCTTGCCTGTCTCCGCATAGACTTCACATAGGCCCTCGGCTAGATGCTCGACACCTTCCAGTGGACATAAGCGATCATGGCGACCGACAAGACTCATTCGTGGACGCGGTGCAATCCGGCGCTGAATATCCAGCGTCGTATAGTGCTTGAGTAGTCCCGGCACATAGGAATAGAATCCGTGATGATCCAGCCCACGCTTGGCGATCAAGGTATGCGCATCGACCTGGGCAGCAATATCGACAGTGACATGTACACGCTCATCTAGCGCTGCCAACCACCATGCCATTAGCCCCCCCATCGACATCCCAATCGTACCGATCCGACTGGCATCTATATCGTCACGGCTACACATATAATCCAGTAAACGGCGATTATCGTACAGCATCATGCCCCACATGACCTGTCCATTCCAGAGCATTTCTTTGACCGTTTCCGTCTCGGCACGTCCGCTACGCTCACCAAAGCACCACATATCTATACAGCAGACCGCATAACCCATTCCCGTTAGAACACTGGCAAATGATGGCTCCTGCAAGTAGGCACTGCTCTGTATGAGCTCACGCCGTCCACCGGTATAATTTCCTCCATGTGAATGGTTAAAGATAATGAGCGGATAAGGGCCTTTCCCCTCTAAAGGTAATGCGATAGAGGCAGGAACCTTTTCCAGTCCATTGAGCTCCAGTAGAACCGTTTCCAACCGATATCCGTCCTGCTGTTTACGTTCTAGCAGTTCGCTACGGATTGGACTGAACGTGGGCAGATCGCCAAGCAACTGCCATAAGGGATCATTTGTTTTATATATCGAGTTATAAGATGACTCTGTCATGACAGGTTCTCCTTTATGACGATACTTCTTTGGTAAGTTATACGAAGAAACCGAAGCTCGTATACGAGTATTAACTAGGACTGAACCGAAGCTTCCGATTCTGCAGATGGCTGTACCGTTACGCGTTCGACCAGCTTCTCCTCCTGCTTGGTACGACGCGAACGGCAATCGTTCACTTCAACCTCTTCGCCATTTTCAATATAAAAAGCAGGGCCTTCATGGTTCTCGATCGTCACACGATTGAATCTCACATCGCGTACATTGCCCAAGTAAAAGCCACGATTGTTCATATCCTCAATACCTGCCATCATCGCCGGACGTCCTGGAATGGCGTTCTCTGCCATCGAAATGTCAATATCCGAGAATGTAATTTCGGAGACGTACTGCTCCGCTAGGCCATATAAGAATCCTGCCGCCGCATGAACACGACGAGCGGTCACATTGGCAAAATGAATACGACGGAAGCACGGGGTTTCTTCGGTAATCGGGTAAGGATTTTTGTCCCATACATATTTATCTTTCCCGCGTGGACCACAGAAATAGTACAGATTCATAATGAATGGACAGATCACATCCTCCATCACAATATTGCTAATACGGATATCCTCCACAATCCCTCCGCGACCACGGCGAGACTTGAGACGAATACCACGATCCGTCTGCTTGAATACACAGTTGCTAATCGTAACATTGCGAATATCTCCGCTCATTTCGCTACCGATTACGACACCACCATGACCATGCATCATCGTACAATTGACGATCGTAACATTTTCACAGGCTACGCGTTGTGGTGTATCCTCAGTGCCCGACTTGATCGTAATACAGTCATCCCCAACATCAATATGACAGTTACTAATATGCACATTCCGACATGATTCTGGATTAATGCCATCGGTATTCGGCGAATCGGCTGGATTATGGATCGTAATATTGTCGACCGTCACCATCTCACAGCAGATCGGATTCACTGTCCAGCTAGGTGAATTGCGGAGCTGCACATCACGAATCGTAATCCGTGTACACTGATCGAAGCTAATCAGCTTGGGACGCGGATATTGAAGCTCCTCCCGGCGGTTGCGGAATAAGTCCCACCACGCCTGTCCATTTCCTTCAATCTCTCCACTACCGGTAATCGAAATATTGTGTAGCTTCTCGCCATAGATGCAGGAAGCATACACCTCGCGATTCACACCTTCCCAGCGTGAACGAACGACCGGATAATCGGCTGGTTCCGTGCTAAAGGATAGAACAGCCCCGCCGCTCACATGTAGCTCAATATTGCTTTGCATCAAGATCGCACCGGTACGATACGTACCTGCTGGAACGTACACTGTCCCCCCACCCGCTTGCGAAGCCGCCTCGATTGCCGCCTCAATCGCCTTCGTCGATAGCTGATCTGTATTGCGTAAAGCACCATAATCATCAATATTGTATACATTGGTCTTCATCGTTAGATTCACTCCTGCTCCCAGAATGGGTTGGCTGTTATGTTTTCTATTTTAGATTCGTTGATTTCAGTTGGGATGAAGCCGCTTCAGGTGCATCTGCTTGTGTAGCATGCTCATATTCAGCACAAGCGAGTAAAAAGGCACCCAGACCCTTCTGGTCATTCGTTATAATCGGCTCACTAATATAATAAGCAAATGTACCATCACGCTGCGTAGCTCCACCGAGTCCAGCAACCTGACAGTTTTTGTTGTAATTCACCCAGCCCTCTTTGGTCTCCAATACAAACTCGGATATCATACCTGCATATGCCCAATCGGTCGACTCCTGCCACTCCGAGCTGAGCACACCTAAGCGAATTCCTTTGGCCATCGCATACACGAACATCGCTGTTGCTGATGCTTCCAGGTAATTTCCTTTGCGATCACCCTGGTCGATCACCTGATACCACACACCTGTCTCGACATCCTGATAACGACGTATCGCGGTGAGTGTGTCATTCAGTATACGCGTCAGTTCTCCATAGTGAGCATGTTCGGTCGGTAAGATTTCAAGTACATCGACAAGCGCCATCACAAACCAGCCTAGCGAACGCCCCCAGAAGTTAGGCGATAATCCCGTCGCCTTATCCGCCCATGGCTGCTGCTTCTTCTCGTCCCATGCATGATAGAGCAGACCTGTAGCTTCATCACGTGTATGATTGGCACAGATTAGGAATTGACGAGTCACATCGTCAAGCTCAGCTGTTTTTTCATAGGTAAGCAGATATTCTAAGTAAAACGGCGCACCCATATACAGTCCATCCAGCCAGATCTGATACGGATAAATCTGCTTATGCCAGAATGCACCTTCAGATGTACGTGGGTGCGTCTTCAATTGTTCGCGTAATAATGTCGCCGCCTGTTGATAGCGTTCCTCGCCAGTTTGTTCATGCAGCATGAATAATAGCTTACCGTTGTTAATATGGTCGATATTGTATTCATCCTGACGATAGCCGCCGATCGTACCATTTTCATAAATAAAATGATCCATGTTATTACGGATATATTGCAAGTATTTATGGTCGCCAGTCTGCTTCCATAACAACTGAAATCCTTTTAAAATCACACCGTAATCATACGACCATTTCCCATGATGATCGGGATCTTCATGCAAATATGGCATACGCTCCATAATCGAATTAGCCGTACGCGTTGCCCACCTGGATTGCTCGTCAAATGTAGTCATAATACGCCTCCTGCAAAAAGTAAGTAGTATGCAAAATTGAACCACAGCGTCCACCTGCGATTTACGGTGGATAAACAGGTTTGCCTGCCGCCAAATTGGTGACAGGCAAACGAATAGAAGTTCCTCAGTTAGTCCGCCATGCCATCGCACAACGAGATCTAAATTGAATTAATTGCTAGCTGTACCTGCTTCCTTATACGCAGCTTCGTATTCCGTAATCACGCTACTGCCACCCGAACTCTTCCATGTCTCAATTGCTTGCTGGAAGCCAGCTTCATCAATCTCACCTAAAATGTACTTGTACGTCGCATCGGTAATCAGCTTTTGAAGCTCCGAGCCCTGCGTATTGTACGTCTCCGAATCAAGTGAGTATGCCGGGTTCAATACAGCATGCTTCGCATTATCCGCGATCAGCTTATCAGACTGTTGCTTGAGCGGATCTGCATCATGAATTTTGAAGCCACTTTCCTTCGGACGGCTGGATGCGAACGGCTGTACTTCTTGTTGCCACAGATCGGTATTAATGATCGTCGCCGCATCCTTATCGTCTACCTTATAGTGTGTGCCTTCGATACCATAGGTCATGAGCGCATACGAATCCTCATCCAGCAGGTCATTCACGAATTGTAAAATCCGTTTCAGCTGCGCTTCGTCCTTCACTTCGGTACGTGGGAATGCCAGCAGACCACCGATACCATTATTTGCTGCCCAGATTGCACGATCGCTCTCATTACCTGTTGATGTAATATCATTGACCAGTACAAGCTTCATATTATCCTGTACACCTTTGGCCATATTCAGCAGGTTTTTGCTATCAAACAAAGCTCCGACATAAATGCCTGCTTTGCCCTGTGCAAACTTTTGTTGCTGATCCGTCTTCGCTGTAACCGCAAAGTCTTTGTTCAAGTAGCCATTGTCATACAGCTTCTTCATATAGTTCATCGTCTTCATATAACCATCGGTCATAAATTCTGGTGTCATTTTGCCATCGCTACTAACCTGCCAGTTATTCGGTGTGCCAAAGTAAGAACCGAGCGTTTTGAAGGCTCCATATACCAGATCGTTGCGATCTACGAATCCAGTCGTATCGTTCTTGCCATTGCCGTCGGGATCATCCTCGGTAAACGCACGCGCAACTTCCATCAGCTCATCCGTCGTTTTTGGAACTTCCAGTCCCAGCTTATCGAGCCAGTCTTTGCGGATCGTTACGCCGTTACGTGCAAGGTCTTTTTGGAAAGGAATCCCGTACAGCTTGCCACCGATCGAGGCTGACTTGATCGTATCCTGCGAAATTTTGGCAAGGTTCGGATAGTCCTTCAAATACGGCTCCACTTCCCAGAACAGTCCAGACTTGAGTGAGTTACGTACGGACGAATTGTCCAGTATCGTCAGTGTTACAATATCCGCCAGTGAATCCGAAGCGAGTGCAGTGTTGATCCGCTCTTCCTTGGAAGCATCCGGTACCCAGGAAAAGGTCAGATCCGTATTCGTTTTTTCCTCAAGTTTGTTCAAAATCGTGTCCGTTGGTGGCGAAGCGGTATGCAAAATATTCAGCCAGCTAATATTCGCTTTGGCGTTGGCATCATACTCGCTAGGTGAAGCGCTCTGTCCTCCGCATGCACTGAGTACAATTGCACTACTCACCATAACGGCTGCCAGTCGTTTCACAGCAATCTGCTTTTCTTTTTTCATTCGTTATACCCCTTCTCTGCATATTAAGGATGTTTATTCCTTGCTAGATAACGAATTAAGATTTGCCCTGGCTTGCTTTGTAAGCGGCTTCATATTCTTCCGTAATTTTCGTTCCACCTGCATCCTTCCATTTCTGTACTGCTTCTTTAAAGGCTGCCTCGTCAATTTCGCCCATGATATAGCGGAAAGTCGCATCGGTTACGATCTTTTGCAGCTCTGTACCCTGCTCATTGTTTGTTTGTGAATCAAGCGGTACGGTTGGATCTAACACAGCAAACTTATCGTTTTCTTTAATCAGTTCATTTGCCATTTCTTTGCGTGGATTGGAATCTTTGAGCTTGTAGGTCACTTCACTAGGGCGGGAAGCTGCGAATGGTTGTACATCGGCTTGCCATTTATCCTGATTGATAATTTTGAATGCTCCATTTGCGTCAATCTCATAATGCTCGCCTTCAATACCACCAGTCATGTACATAAATGCTTCTTTATCCAACAGACTATCTACGAATTGCAGCATACGCTTCAGTTCAGCCTCGGATTTCACTTCGGATTTAGGGAATGCGAGCAATCCGCCTACACCGCTACCTTCTGACCAGATGTGATACTTACCATCGCCATTGGAAATTTTATTAACAGGTACAAGCTCCATGCCTTCTTGTAATCCCTGTGACATCGTTTCAAGGCTGGCAATATCAACCATACCGGTATAAATGCCTGTACGTCCTTGAGCAAATTGCTGCTGCTGATCTGTCTTCGCTGTTACAGCAAAGTCGCGTGTCAGGTAGCCGTTCTCATATAACTTTTTGGAATAATTCAATGTATCTATATACTGCGGTGTATCAAATTCTGGTGTGAATTTGCCATTTGCATCCACTGCCCATCCATTTGGCGTGCCAAAGTAAGAGCTCAGTGTTTTAAAGCTACTATATCGCAGATCCGAACGATCGCCGAAGCCTACTGTATCATTTTTACCATTCCCATCTGGATCATCCTCGGTAAACGCACGAGCGACATTGTACAGCTCGTCCAGTGTTGTTGGAACTTTCAGACCCAGCTTATCCAGCCAATCCTTACGCATAACCAGACCCGAACGCGCCATATTCTTTTGGAAAGGAACACCGTACAGATGTCCTTCAATCGAAGCCGCCGTGCGTACTTCTGGCGGGATGTTCTTCAGGTTTTTGTAGCTATCCAGGTAAGGGCCTACATCCCAGAACAAGCCCGATTTCAGTGAATTGCGAACAGTAGAGTTGTTCATCATCGTGATGGTTACCATATCAGCGAGCTGACCGGAAGCGAGCGCGGTCGTAATACGCTCTTCCTTGGAAGCATCCGGAACCCAGCTAAAGTTGATCTCAGAGTTTGTATACTCCTGTAGCTTGTCTTTGATTACATCTGTAGGTGGCGATGCGGTATGCAAGATGTTCAACCAGGTAAATTGTAGCTTGGAATTCGGATCATACGTCTGATTCGCTTCTGCCTCACTACTGTTTCCACAGCCGGAAAGTACCGTAGCAAGCGCAATGCTTGCCGCCAATGTCAGCGCCCATCTTTTTTTAACTTTCATCCATAAATCCCCCTTTAGTTGAATCGTGCCTGAATACGATAGTTCCCTCTTTGCTCTATGCAGCTTGAACCATTAATACACACCGTCTTCGCCAAATTTTTTCGCCAGTCGATTCGCCAGCATGATCAGAATTAGACCGACCAGACCCTTGAACAGACCCACAGCGGTACTGAAGCTAAGCTGACCATTTTTCAAACCAGCCGTATAAATGTAAGTATCGAAGATTTCTGCTACATCGCGGTTAAGTGAGTTCAGCAGCAGGTACATATGTTCAAAGCCCAGATCGAGCGTACTACCAATTTTCAGAATGAGCAGTGTAATAATAACCGGGCGAATGGCTGGCAAGGTAACATGCCATGTTTTGCGCAAGCGTCCAGCGCCGTCCATCTCTGCCGCTTCATAGAGCTGTGTATCCACCACTGTAATCGCGGCTAGATAAATAATGGTCGACCAGCCAAGCTCTTTCCATATAATCTGTCCCATGTACATCGTGCGTAACCATTCGGAGGATGTCAGGAAGCTAATCTTTGGCAAGCCAACGGCTGCCAGCATCTCATTGACCACACCACCGTCGACGGTGAGGAATACATACGTAATGGAAACGATAATAACCCAGGACATAAAGTGAGGAATATAGATAATCGTCTGAATCACATTTTTGAAATAACGATGGCGTACTTCATTTAACATGAGCGCAAGTATAATCGGTAACGGGAAAAAGATAACAATATTTAGTGCAAATAAAATCAAGGTGTTACTAAGTAGCATAAAGAAGGTGGGCTCTGTAAATAATCGAACAAAATGCTTCATCCCTACCCAGGGACTGCCCGAGATGCCCAGGTATGGTTGATAATCTTGAAAGGAGATAATCAAACCGCCCATCGGCAAATACTTAAAAATAACAAAATAAATGAAGCCAGGCAAAATCATTAGATACAAAAATTTGTTACGTAATACTCCGTAACCGCCCTTCTTTTTAACTGCCTTTTTTTCTTGTTCCAGCCCTATTGCGGCAGTATCGGACATTTTAATTTCGTTCGACATCTTCACCGGCACGCAGCCTCCTTCACACATTCTCGCTTACATGTCCAAGCTTAGAATACATCGGTCATTCCGTATATAATCATCTAGTGATAGCGTTTACAAAACGTTGATATAAAAGGATTTATCGGATCAGTACCTTATCTGATGATTACGCTATGAGCTAATGATTATCCGAGCTAACCACCCCATTTCACCCATGATCTGGTGACCTGATTATATACGGAACAACAGGTGGCTGGTACAGTTAAGAAGTACAAGATGACTAAGGAGGTTCACATGCATGGAAGAGACACTGCGTAAGGATACAACAATCGGTAGCAAGATCTTTACTATTGTAAATAACACTTTATTGATTCTGGTTGCTCTCGCCTGTTTACTCCCTTTTGTAAACGTTATCGCGAGTTCATTCGCTTCTACACAAGAGGTTGTCGCCAAGAAGTTCATTTTGTTTCCGACTACATTTTCACTGGATGCTTATCGTTACATTTTATCCACGCCCACTATTTTTAAAGGATTAGGCGTGTCTATTGGCACGACGCTGGTCGGTACGCTCGTCAGTATGGCACTGACTGCATTTATGGCGTACGGGCTGTCTCGCCGGTATCTGGCAGGTCGTAATGCGATCAACTTTATCGTCGTGTTCTCGATGCTGTTCAGTGGCGGTATGATTCCAACGTTCCTTATTGTCAAAAGTGTAGGTCTGATCGACTCCTACTGGTCGATGATTCTGCCTGTGGCGATCAATGCCTTTAACCTCATTATTATGCGAAACTTTTTCCAGGCATTGCCGGATAGCTTAGAGGAGTCTGCGAAAATCGACGGTTGTAATGACTTCGGCGTCTTTTTCAAAATCATGCTACCGCTGGCACTGCCTTCGATTGCAACGATCTCTCTGTTCTATGCGGTAACGTATTGGAATACGTATATGACTGCAATTCTGTATCTCAACGATTCAACCAAATGGCCGATTCAGGTATTGCTGCGTCAGATCGTTATTGTATCGAGCGGGATGCAGGCGGAAGGTAGCTCAGTTGATGTTATTCCACCGGCTCAGACGATTAAAATGGCGGTTATCGTGGTGGCAACCGTACCGATGCTGATTGCTTATCCGTTTGTGCAGAAGCACTTTACGAAAGGTGCTTTGCTTGGGGCGGTTAAGGGTTGATGCTAGTTGTGCATCAACCACTGCGGTAAGGAATAAGGGGACGTCCTCAGGTGGAGCAGCGGGAATCTTTTGGATGAGGAGTACATGAAGATTCCCGCCCCTCCAAAGCAGTACGATATTTTGCTATCGCAAAAATCCCTTTTCATTGAACCTCGTGTTTAAAATGCCAAACACTAGAAATCATCCTTTCCCCTTATTTTCTTCCCTTCGTTCTGTGCTGGTCGCAGCATAAATAACTAGAAATAAGTATTAAAAACTGCAACTGACTAAGTTTGAATATTGGCTGAGTATGAGCAAAGATAATTTTTTGAGTTCGATTGCTTTTTCATGTATGCATCAAAGAATAGCATCTATGCTCATAAAGTATGAATACATTCTTTGTAAAACAACATCCGGCATTGTACCTTACAGTACGGTGCCGGATGATTGTTTGAGTGGGCATGATCTGAGTAGCAACTGTATCTGCTTGTGTAAAGGTATGATCGTACAAGTACTTGATGTGTAATTATGTCATTTGTCTCATTTTGCGGTAGGTTCCTGGTGTGACTTGTTCTTTTTTACGGAAGGAACGGATGAAGTTTTGTGGGTTGTGGTATTGCAGGCGTTCGGCGATTTCTTTGATCGTTTGGTCAGTTTCGGTTAGCCATTTTTTCGCCATTTCCAGTCGGTAGCTCATCAGGTATTCGCTGAAGGTGGTGCCGTATTCTTTTTTGAAAATGCTGCTCAGATAGTTGGGATTGTAATGCAGGCGATCGCCGATCATTTCTAATGAGAGTTCGCGGTCGTATTCTTGGCGTACGATATCAGCAATCGTTTCGGATAGACAGCGGAATTGTTCGCTTGTTTTCTCCTTCATGCTACGTACCATGGGGAAAATAACTTGCTCGACTAGAATACGTTCAATTTCCTCCGGGTTACGAATGCTAAGTAGGCGATGATATAGTGCTTGATTGCCTCTGGTGAGTAGAACTTCAAGTCCAAGCAATTGCTCTAATTGAATCAGATTGTTTACGAGTCGAACGAGCATGACTTCCAGATCCATGGAATGACGACTTTTCTTCATGAATTCTGCCATGAGTGGATACAGGCTTGCTGATACCTGCTCTTCATCACCCAGCCGGATCGCGTCGAATAGCTTAGCTTCAAGCTCTGTTGGATAATGAAGCAGAACCGGACCGGAAACGACGTTGGAAATGTCCTCATAGAAGATAAGTGATTCTTTACCTAGATTCAAACGTTGATGCAGTGCTTGCTTGCTCATCTCAACCGCTTCTCTGCTGAACAGAAGGCTGTCGTAAGTGCTACTGATTCCAACACTGACCGATAGCTTGAGGTAATCGCGTACACTGCGAATCATCAGCTTGGCATAAGCAATCAATTGCTTGCGAATCTCCTGTTCATTCTGGCTGGAGAACATAAGAATCGTTGCCTGAGTATCGTCATTTAGAATGATTGGTAAGAGCCGCTGCTCGGCCGGGATGAGCTCTTCAGCGATTTTATTGATGGCTAGCATTAACACATCTCGATCTGCTAAGCTTCGTTTGCCCAGATTATCGAGTTGCACGAGCATTGTCACATAATGGCGACCGTGTAAATCTTGATAGCCAAGACGCTCAAGCTGGCTGTCCAGTTCATCTGCCTTGACCCGGTTACGGAACAGATTAAGCACAAGCTGCGTTTCGAGCTGCGGTTGCTCGGCTTCGATCAGCGTTTCCAGACTTTGCTTTTCAGTCAAAATATGATTGATTGACGATAAGATCCATTCGATCTCGTTTTTGGACTGAACATGAGCAGCCGTTGGAAGGCTGTGTCGAATCTGCTGGATCGGCTTCGTAAAATAAATGGCGATCCCATACGCAACCATCGCAATAAGCAGAATCAAAACGAGCTCAATCGCAATCAGACCATAGCGTGTCGTCTGTAATGCGGCTGCGATCTCCGCAGGATCAAGCACGGTGAAATAGACCCAGTTGTTATAGGCAGACTTAGCATAAATGAGCTGCACGGGCGATTTGTCTACATGATCAAGCGTTAGCATCCCCACAGCTTGTTCATTGCTAATTGTGCCAGATAACTGCTGTACCTGCTCATTCGCAAGTATATTTGTGTTATTTCCGGTATCGTACATCAGTTCGCCCTGGCGATTTAAAATAAATACGGGTGATTCATCTTCTGTGTGCAGCGTACGATTGAGCGTATCGGCAGAAATATCTGATAATGCAATCGCCTGCTTCCGGCTTGAAAATACAGGCAATGTATTCACAAAACGAATACCCGAATCTGTCTTCACCCAGAATAAGCTCTGATCCTGACTATCTACGTACTGGCGATATAGCTGTTGACGCTGCGGAGCAGTAAGGTGAGTAAGCGTTCCGCTGGCGATTTGCCAATTTTGATTCAGACTGATGAGGGAGTACTTGGCACCTTCTAACCCCATCGTTGCAATATAATTGAGTTGGGTATTCACATCACGATACGCGATAAAATCACGCTCTGTGATCGGATTGTTAACCACATCACTGAACGAACTGGTGGTACTATATGTATTGAAAGCGTATTCAATAGTTCGTATTTTTTGTTCTAAATTGTTGCGCATTTGCATCATATACGTCTGCTTATTCGTAGCGATGCTATCCGTAACCGATCGCACTGTACTGAAATAGATGTAAATACCAAAGCTGATCGACAAACCAATGCCTAGCACCAGAATAGGAATAAATATCTTATAAAACATAATCCCTTTTTTCATTATTTTCCCCCATTGGTTCAGTCATCATCTCTTCTGTTCTCTATATTATGATGTAGTCTATCGTAGTGGACAAGAACTATTATACCCTTTTCATATTATGGATGTTAAGGATTTCTTTAACAAAATCGTCTTAACACTCTTAAAAATTTTATTTTATCTTACCATTATCCGGCAAAGGAGTTAACATCTATGTCAAATTCCCATATTACATCTCGTTCATCGGTCAACACGCCTTCTACTTCCTCACTCAACCTCGCTAACTCAGAAATACAAGACGCAGCACGTGCGCAGTCGTCTCAATCTCCAAAACACTCTATTTCCTCCCAGACTCCCAATAACGAACAGATGGCTACATCTATGTCTAGCCAACCAGCAGCTGGTAATCCGTATCCCATCATCTACATAGCAGGCGATTCGACAGCTGCCATTAAGGGCGCAACCGAAAAGCCTATGAGCGGCTGGGGAGAATATCTGCAGCAGCATGTTCAACCGGAGGTCGTCATCCGTAATTATGCCGTCAACGGTAGAAGCACTCGCTCATTTCTAGCGGAAGGACGACTGGAATATATCGCCGACCAGCTAAAGCCTGGTGATTACGTATGTATCCAATTCGGACATAACGATGGCAAGATCGAAGATCCCGCTCGCTACGCTGACCCAGAGCACGATTATCCTGAATTTCTACAACAATACATTACTGCTGTACGATCCAAAGGAGCTACGCCGATCCTGCTCACCTCCGTCAGCCGCCGTTATTTTCTCGAAAACGGACAGCTTGATCCAGAAGCACTTGGTCCCTATCCAGCTGCTATGCGACAAGTCGCAGCTACAACCGCTACACCCTTGGTTGATGTATTTGAACATAGCCAGCAGCTCTACCGAGAACTTGGCGAACAGGAGTCCATCTCTCTATTCATGCATCTGCAACCAGGCACTCACCCTAATTATCCAAACGGAATCACTGACAATACCCATTTCTCCGAGTACGGAGCTGCACGGATCGCTGAACTGATAACTCATGCGATACATCAACATCCAGATCTGACCGAGCTAGTCAAATTATTTCTACAACCAACTTCAATAAAGTCTACAACTCTAAATTAATCACATCACTTGTTGCTTGCATCCCATTCCCTAGATACAGCTGTCTACTGCTTTTCATAATAAAATGTTGTTTTGTATATCAAGCACATGTTGATCATAAATCAGTTTCATCAACGAAAAAGGTCATCTCACTCTATCATTTCAGTGAGACGACCTTTTTGTTTATTCTATCTATATTACACTCATGCATAATCAAGGCATATGGAGTGTATGTTAAGCCTAGATGAGGCAACAAGCATAGAACAAAGGATGTTTCCTTCTTCCTTTGCAAAGTCGTATTTGCTTGCCACAAAAGTATCTTAAGCGTTTATATAGATCAAGTACTCCCTACACCGCCAGCCCAGCGTCCAACAAACTCCACTTCATCATACGCAAGGAACCTTCTCAAAATCTCATCCTTATCATCCAAAAACAACTGATCCGCAACCGCCGTCACCAGCTTAGGCACTGCATTCTTTGTGCCGGAAATTGCCGATGCTGACAATCCACAGCTCGCTAACGCTGAATAGTTAAACACAAATAACCCATGCAGCAGCTTCTTTCCTGCTTCGCTACGACTTTGAAAAGCAAATCCCGGACTCAGATAAGGATGTGCGTCCAGCAGTTCATTTGCCGTTTCCGCAGGAGCTGTGTAACGATCCTTCCAGCGTGCAATATGCTCTGCTACCAGCTTCAGCTCTGGTCGTAAGCCTGGATCACTTAACAAGCCTGTACTCACGATCAAGAAGTCAAAATAAAATTGTCCATGCGGTGTCGTAATTAGCGCACCCTCGCCCTGCTGCTGCACATTGAGCCATGGTGAGCCCAGATGGAGCTGGAACCCCGGCCAAGCCGCTGCACGCTCAAATGTATCATTCGTCGGCGGTTGATTGAACTTGAAGAAATGAGAGATGGCTGTATATTTCTCCTCATCACTGAGCGCATGGAACCGCTCGATCATACCCGACACTTCCATCTGCCGAATCGGATTCACATTCGGAAGCTCCTGACGGCGAACAAACACATGCGCCTCTGCTACCCCTTCAGTTAGTGCATAATTCGCATTATCAAAAGCTGATGCTCCGCCACCAAGCACGGCTACCTTTTTCCCTTTTAAGTGTTCAAAATCAATCATCTGAGACGTATGCGCATATAGATGATTCGGCAAGCTCTGCTCGATCATCGGCGGCACATGCCATTCGCCACCACCCTGTATGCCTGTAGCGAGTACCACCTTGCGTGTAAGTAGTGTCTGAGACGGTGCACCTGCACCCGTAATATGAAGACGATGAAGCCCCTCTTCCAGTGGCTCGATCAACGATAACTTGACCTCATTGATAACTGGAAGTTCCAGCACGTTCCGATACCAGCGCAGGTAATTCATCCAGTCTCCACGTGGGATTTTAGTGACCTGTTCCCAGCCTTCGGGTCCTGTCTGCGCTTCCCACCAGGAGCGGAACGTCAGCGATGGAATGCCCAGATCAACCGAAGTTAGATGCTTGGGTGTGCGTAGGGTGACCATTCGAGCATAAGTTTCCCATGGGCCTTCTAATCCTTCTGTATTTTCATCGAGTATTACAATATTGGAGATTCGCTCACGTAATAGTCCAAAGGCGGCTGCCAACCCACTTTGCCCGCCACCGATCACCACAACATCATACACATGTCCTTCTGCATGCTCCACTGGACGTACCCAATCTGCACCTCCATAAGCTAAATACGCCAGATCCTGCTTCACTCGTTCGTTCAATGCTTCCAGACTCATATCCCTCATACCTTTCATTCCTATCATAGGTTCGTTGTTGTGTTGATTAGTAGTTAGCAATAGTTTTGAGAATTATCGCTATATATCGGGAATATTTAATCATTTCCAAGTACATTGCTTGAACTTCATTATCCGTTTATTTAAATGTCATACTATATTACATGCTCAATACAGATATAAAATAATACTATTTGATCCATATACAATGCCGATAACGTCCTCAAGAACCGCATATTACAGCCTATAACATCCATATTAAATTAGCCTACACTCTCCATCGCAACTCTTCGATACTTCATTATCCTTATGGTGAATTATTCTTATTATAGCGATAATTATTTCTTTTTCGATAGTTAATGTTAATTTAATTGTCATATAAGCCAAATCATAGATTGCATTTTGTACCAAAATACTAATATAACATTCTCTTATGTTATAAAATTTAACTTGTGCTTGCGATTCCTCACAGTTTCCTCTAAAATAACTTTAATTTAATTCGATAATCAAATCGTCTTTCGTATAACCCCGATAATATGGATCGGGGGTCTCTACCAGGAGCCGTAAAATCCTGATTACGAAAAAATGCTGTCCGCTGCTGTCATGCATTTTTTTGTGATCGGGATTTTTGCATTCCCATTAAACGTTGGAATTTTACTTGTCCGATCCTTTTTTCTGTTAACCAGCATGACAGTCGATCCTATTTCAACATCGTGAAGGAGTGGATATGATGCAATGGAATCCAGATGCTTTAACTCGCAGAATTGAGGTAGCTGCTCATCGTCATCCTGCCGATCTGGTGATTCGTGGAGGCAGAATTGTTAACGTATTTAGCGGAGACATAATCGAAGCAGATATTGCGATTGTGGATGGTGTGATTGCGGGTATAGGTCACTATGAAGGACTTGAAATGGTAGATGCAGACGGGAAATATATTATTCCTGGCTTGATTGACGGACATGTGCATATTGAGAGTTCGTTGTTGTCGCCACCTGAATTTGCCAAAGTCGTACTGCAGCATGGCGTGACGAGTGTTATCACAGATCCACATGAAATTGGTAGTGTGGCAGGGGTAGACGGCATTCGTTATATGCTGGAACAATCGGAAGGCTTGCCGATGGATCAATTCGTGATGCTGCCTTCGTGCGTACCTGCCACTTCTTTTGAGAGCAGTGCTACCTGTCTGACTGCACAGGACTTGGAGCCATTTTATAATCATCCGCGTGTACTGGGCCTAGCAGAAGTGATGGACTATGGCGCGCTCGCAGGTGCTGATTCTGGCATGATGGAGAAAATCGCTTCGGCGCATATAAATGGCAAACGCATTGATGGACACGCCGCAGGCATTGCTGCCGATCAGCTTGGTGTATATGCAGCAGCTGGCATTCGCACCGATCATGAATGTATCAACGCGGACGAGGCACGGCAAAGACTTGAACTCGGTATGTATGTGATGATACGCGAAGGCACAGCTACAAAGGATCTAGAAGCTCTTTTACCTGCGGTTACACCCTATAATTCACGGCGCTGTGTGTTTGTCACCGATGATAAATTAACCGATGATCTGCTGGACGAAGGCAGTGTCGATCATAATGTTCGCCTTGCTATTCGTTATGGATTGCCTCCAGTTACTGCGATTCAGATGGCAACGCTCAATACCGCTGAATGCTTCGGTCTGCGTGACCGTGGAGCAGTTGCACCTGGGTATATTGCTGATCTGGTATTGCTCGATGATCTGGAACAACTAACGATTCATAGTGTATACAAAAATGGGCGTCCCGTCGTCACCGAGCGTCAGTTGCACCAAGAACTTTTCCCTGCTCCGGCACAAAATACTACGGATGCAGGTGCCGCATTGTCTCGCTGTCATATGGCACCGCTGGCGTCAGCTGATCTGAAGCTACCACTTAGCTCCGAGCAATGTCATATTATCGAGATCATTCCGAATTCGATTGTGACACGTCATACCATAGAATCTGTGGATGTAACCGATGGCTATTTTACCCCTTCTACGGAGCGTGATCTACTCAAAATGGTTGTTGCTGAGCGACATCATGCCACAGGACATATCGGACGTGCCATCGTCAAAGGCTTTGCATTGAAGCGCGGCGCTATCGTCTCGACCGTAGCCCATGACTCCCATAATCTGATTGCGGCGGGAGCTTCAGATGAGGAGCTATTACTAGCGATTCGTCATGTAACGGATATGCATGGCGGTCTTGCCGTAGTTGATGGAGATCAGGTACTGGCCTCTCTGCCACTATCTATTGGCGGACTGTTATCTGAGCTGCCGTATGAACAGGTGTATATCCAGCTGAAACAGCTCAAAAGCGCATTAATGCATATTGGAGCTGCCAGTCATTTTGATCCTTTTTTAACACTGTCCTTCCTCGCGTTACCGGTTATTCCTACGCTTAAACTGACTGATCTGGGATTGTTTGATTTTGAACAGGGATGTCATATTAATATCGAAGTGGCGGCGATATCTGCTTCATTGCCACAGACGTAGGACAGATTAGCGTTAATACATGAAGGCAGAATATTTTATTTTGTAAAAATTCATTTCTCTTTTTAATTCGTATAAAAAACTCATTTTCATTTGGATAAATAAGTAAATTTATATGTATTTATAGAAAAATAGCGATTTGTCTACACGTCGATTCGTTTTCAGCCGATATATCATTAAGAAACTTTCCTATTACAACGATCAAAGGGGAATTCAATAATGGTATGGCTGAAAACAATTTTACTCACTCTAGGCGCCTTCATCGTGGGCGGAGCAGCAGTTCTTCTCGCATTATATTTGGATAATGGACCGCTTGAGCAGGTACTGGGTACACAAACACGTACAGAAGCTGAATCACCTCTGTCCGAACACCATGCCTCCTCTGCCCGCATGCCTTTATCCGAGAACGAGCTTCCACCGGTGGAGCAATTTAACAGTATTCCGAAAACCAAGCTATACGACGATCATGTAGCAGTACTGATGTACCACGATATGAATCCTACAGAAAAGGGTGGCGACATTATCACACCTGATCTGTTCGCAGCCCAGCTCGATTTTCTACGTTCTAAAGGGATGAATTTTATTACGTTACAGCAATTCCGATCTTTTATGCAGGGCGGCTCTGTGCCGGAAAATGCAGTACTCGTTACCTTTGATGATGGCTATGAGAACTTTTATACAACGGCGTATCCGATCATGAAGGAACGTGGCATCTCTGGCGTAAGCTTTGTGATTACAGGTGACTTTAGCAAAAAGGCTCATGTCTATACGCCGCATATGACGCAGCAGGAAATTACGAGTATGCTTGCAGGCGATCCGAATACAGAGGTACAGCCGCATACAAACCACCTGCATTATAAGACGAGCGAAACGACCGATGCCCTGACTGCACCACTCGTCAGCGACGGAGTTACCGAAACGAAGGAGCAATATTTACTACGCATCAGCACCGATCTACAAAGCTGTATCGCCCAGCTCAAATCACTGAATGCACATCCGATCGACTCTTTTGCTTATCCATATGGATTGTACACGCCTGAAGTACAGGCAGTTGTCAAAGAAGAAGGTATTAAGTACGCGTTCACGACAACGCTGGGTCTTGCTTCTCGCGATGATAACCTGCTAGCGATTCCGCGTATTAATGGCGGTTCCCCACTGGTCAGTCCACAGCGTCTATTCGCTTCAATCTATTGGGAGAACAAGCAGCCAGGACATAATCTATACTTGCCAGATGCAGTACAGCATAGTGGACGTGAGGATATCAGTTCTGTACGTGTGCGCGAGCATCGCTGATTCCCGGATCATAGCTGTATCCCTGTATGTATAAGAGCATGATGCTCCAAACATCCTATCGGTTCACTTATTAACATCGAAAAAGCACCGCTTCAATATCAAGGATAGTTGTAACGAGTGAATATCTATTCCGACATTCACTTGTGAACCATTTCCTGATATAGAGCGGTGCTTATTGGTTTACAATTATGCTAGGTTGTACGCAAACGCACATGATGCGAGAAACAGGGAACGAAGCCAGACTCACATTGGAATGCTCTTCAATCTATACTTATCCAGCTTTCACAACCTGAATCGCTTCATTCTGCACGTCCACCTGAATACTGTTCACATTTTCATCGTCCAGCACCAGATCAGTAATTCCATCCTCTACATATTGCTGAATCACACGACGTAGCGGACGTGCGCCAAAGGCTGGATTGTAGCCAAGCTCGGACAATTTCTTCTTCGCTTCATCGGTTACTTGAAGTTCAATGCCTTGCTCGCTCAATGTCGATTCAATATCGCCCAGCATATGATCAACGATCTGTACCAGATCATCCTCCTTCAGCGAAGCAAATGGAATGATCGCATCGAATCGGTTCAGGAATTCTGGACGGAAATACGCGCCCAGCGAATCCAGCAGAGAACGGGTCTGATCTGCTTTTGGTGCAGAGAAGCCGACCGTAATCTTCTTGTCCACAATCCCCGCATTGGAAGTCATAATAATGACCGTATCCTTAAAGCTTACCGTACGTCCCTGACTATCAGTGAGTCGTCCATCATCCAACACCTGTAAAAACATATGCTGCACATCAGGATGCGCCTTCTCAATCTCATCCAGCAAAATAATGCTATACGGATTGCGACGTACACGCTCGGTCAGTTGACCTGCTTCTTCATGACCAACATAGCCTGGAGGTGAGCCGATCAATTTGGAAACGGAATGCTTCTCCATATATTCACTCATATCCAGACGAATCATTGCATCCCGTTGTCCGAATAGCTCTTCAGCAAGCGATTTGGATAGCTCTGTTTTACCCACACCTGTTGGACCAACGAACAGGAAGGATGCAATCGGTTTGTTTTGTTGCTTTAATCCAGCACGACTACGACGGATCGCTTTCGCTACCTTTTCGACTGCTTCGTGTTGACCGATTACTTTGCCTTCGAGGCGCGCAGCCAGATTACGCATTTTATTCTGCTCATCCTGTTGTAGCTTGCCTACCGGGATACCTGTTTTGCGTTCTACGATTTGTTGAATATGCTCTACTCGCACCTCAGATGGTGCACTGGCGCTAACACCTTTGCTCAAGCTTTCTAGCAAAATAGCTTCTTCATCCCGCAGCTCTGCAGCACGCTCGTATTGTTCAGCGGCAGTAGCCTGTTCTTTTTCCAGACGTACCTGCTCCAGACGGCTACGCAGCTGACCATCATCATTTGCGGAAGCGGTCAGATTCAGCTTGGCACCTGCTTCATCCAGCAGATCAATCGCTTTGTCGGGTAAGAAGCGATCTTGAATATAACGGTGCGACAATTGCACACAAGCAGCAATCGTATCGTCGCTATACCGCACACCATGGTACTCTTCGTATTTTGGACGCAGTCCATTCAGAATCGCTACCGTTTCTTCGACAGTTGGCTCATCGACCATAACTGGCTGGAAGCGTCGTTCCAATGCAGCATCTTTTTCAATCTGGCGATATTCCTTAAGTGTGGTTGCACCAATCACTTGCAGTTCTCCACGTGCCAGTACAGGCTTAAGTATATTGCCTGCATCCATGGAACCTTCCGCAGAGCCTGCACCGACAAGCAGATGGATCTCGTCGATAAACAACAGAATATTTTCGCGTTCTTGTAGTTCAGCAATCAGTTGTTTAACCTTTTCTTCAAATTGTCCACGGATGCCTGTTCCCGCTACGAGTGAAGCGACATCCAGCGAGTACACTTCCTTGTTCAGCAGCTTGGACGGCACTTTGCCTTCCATAATACGCAGTGCCAATCCTTCGGCGATTGCCGTTTTACCCACACCAGGCTCACCGATCAATACTGGATTGTTCTTATTACGACGATTGAGAATTTCGATCACGCGTTCAATTTCTTCATCACGTCCAATGACGTTATCAATTCGTCCTTCCCGAGCCGCATCATTCAGATTACGACCGAGCTGATCGAGAATACCGCCTCCACCGCGGCGAGTCTGTGTACGAGTGCTTGCTGACGGCTGTTGACTAGCAGCACCATTCGTACGATCTTGCGATGACTGCATGAATCCTTTGAAAAATTCATCCAGTGGTGACATGCCCTGACCGGATGCACCAAAGCCTGCATTAAAAGGTACACCGTTGTTGACCTTAGCGTAACAGTCCTGACAGAGAAACATTTTTTCAGATGTATGATTAACCGTAAATTGAAGTCCTACAGTAGCTTGTTGTTCTTTACAATGTTGACAAAGCATGAATCATTGCCCCTTTCATGGATCGGATTTCGCTAAACTGCGAAAGAGATTCAGCGCGACATCAAAGATGAGAATCATAGATATACCGCTAAAATAAAGGCTATACCACTGCCTATCGTGCCGACGATGATATCGTAATCACGGCTACGTACAACTTGGGTTTGGGCTACAAACCAGGTCAGCGGGCACAGCTTTGAACTCGCTGTGGCTAACAATGGATCATTACATCCACCTTCTAATAGATCATTCAGATCGTATTAGATCAGGAAAGGTCAGTTTGACGTTTGATCAATTTATTCTGACTTTGACTTTCTTTGACTATTATAACGCTCCTGTATATAAAGTCAATAGATTATAGATAGTTTCTAGAAATATTTTTGTATGCAATTTATTTTAAGTAGAAAAAAGACGATAGCGCATCTGTATCTATACGTAGATTCCTTTCTCCACTTATATGCACAGCTACGCTATCGTTTTAAAATTCATCGCTAATGTCTTCCCATTCTTCTATATTAGGTACACGCTGACCGCCCCAGTAATCCATAAATACACCTAGAATCTGATCATGATCGCTCGTTACAAGACGATAATGGCGAAACTTCCGCTTGGTTTGTTGGAAACGAATCTCTACGACCATCTGTCCCCGTTTGTGTGACTCCGGCTCTTCTAGCGAAGCAGCTTGTATGTATATACTATTTTCCAAAGGTGTCGACGGTTCTAATACGACAAAATCGTACAATTCCAATTCACCGATCAACTCACGAAATAGTGAAGCATTCAGACTTTCATTGGAATACGTTGTGTCGCCACAAATAAGCTGATATTGCAATTGATCGTAAGACATCATAATCCTCCTTTGGCTGGTCTATCATCTGCAGGATTGCTCCTGCTCAAAGTATACCCTTAAACACAAAACAATAAAAATCCCCCTTTCAGCATTTCTTTCGATTGCTGGAAGGAGGATTTTTTGTGCTTCGCAAAAATTATTTTTTTATTTCATCCTGCGTTTATAATGCCAAACGCTGCATCTGTTCTGCTACTCAAATTACAAGCATATTTAGATTATTTAGACATGACTTGTAACTTCACACTTGTATTGCTGTACACTGGCTTCACGCTATAACCCTTCGGCAGACCTGTTACTTGTACCGAAGCGAATGTGCCATGCTTTGGTGTTGGGGCGCTAATCATAATTTTGCTACCGTTCGCTGGTACATAGTTATTTGTGAAGTTCAGCTTCAGCTTACCACCGTACATCGCTTGACCATCTACTTTGAGCAGGTCGGTTTTACTGCCGATGTTCAGTTCCAGTGTACCTTTGGCAGACTGCTTGTAATCGCCACCGATTACGACCCAGCCTGTTACTTGCTCCGACAATACGCCGCCTTCATTGGACACATTACCACGTCCAAATGCATAACCATTATGTCCTTGCAGCTCACCTGCTTGTACAACTGTAGCACCAGCATAGCTGTTCTTCCCAGCCAGATGAAGCGTACCGCTACCTTTCTTCGTCAGACCACCTTTACCAGAGATCGGATTACGCCAGGTATCGTTAGCATTGAAACCGCCTTTCGCAGCATCCAGCGTTACCGTTACATCACTCGGGAAAGCGCCAAAGCCATCTGCTGCTGCAAACAGATTCAAACGTCCCCAACCCTCTGGATCATCTAGCACTGGATAGCCAGAAGGCAAGCCTGTTGTTGCCAGTACCCAGCGACGTTGTTCATCGTTCAGATAAGGCAGACGTGTTTCCAGCAATACTTCCGCACCTTTGGGTACAGATACGGCTTTATCCGTTGCCGCGATTTGCGGGAAGCCATATGTTAGGCGCTCGGTGTAGGCTTGTTTGTTCGTTGTATAGTTGCTGAAGCGATCGGTTGATGTGCCTTTTTGATCCTTCAGAACTTGTTGTGCTTGTGCATAAGCTTCTTTTTTCAATTGTTTGTTATCTGGATCATTCAGGATCGCCGCAGATAATGCTGTCGCCATCACACGTCCACCGATCACGTCAAATGGAGAGTGCATGCCAGCGATGATACGGTCATTCCCCAGCTCCGATGCACGTGTCAAAAGCTCTTGATAACGCTCTGGATACGCATAGGCCATCGCGATTGCGGACAAATACGCTGCATTGGTATGTCCGCTTGGATAACCGCCGTCTGTTGTCGGATCTTCTTTGATCGCAGGTACAAGTGTTGGAATAACCGATGCCGCAGGGCTCCAGCGGAATGGGCGCTTATAGTTGAAATAACCTTTAGATGGGTTACTGGATGAATAGTCGCCGCGCAATTTTTTCACCAGACTCACGACACTACCGAGCTTGGAGTTCGGATCACCTGCATCATTACCACCATCATCGTATTTCTTGGTGGTCGCATCTGCAGCAACTTCGGTAATCGTTGTGGTCGCTCCTGCATCCTTGCGGTACACATCGGTTAGCCTGCCCATCCCTTCCATAACGCTGTAGCTCTGATTGCGACGATCGTCGAGATAGGCACGCTGTTCTTGCTCTGCCGTGCGCTTCGCTGCAATATTAGCCACTTTGGCGATATTTTGCTCTAATATTTTAGAATTAATCATCGTACCGGAATCCCATGTTGTACCTGGCGTCCACAGCTTGTTGAAGCCGGACAACGTTCCGATAATGGAGTTTGAATCTGGAGTCGTATGATCCTTGGTGTTCGTTTTATATGTATCGACGACATAGCCCCATTCCGGCTTCACCGGTGTGATAGTCGATGGCGTAGCCGCTGCGCTTGCATAGCTACCACCGATCGAACCTGAAAATACGGATAAAGTAATCGACAAGCCGATTACGCTAGATTTGGATAATTTCATAGGGAACATGTCCTCCTTGATCTCAATTCATTCACCTTGAACATCATACGGCACATCTATTAACGCAATGCATGCTAAATGTTGGCGGAATGTTAACTGATTCTTTTTCAGACACAGATTTTACCAGTATAGGAAGAACTATTATGCCATTGGATGAACACTTCCAAAACAAAGCCTCCTGCCCATCTTCTCGATTAACAATCGTGACCGAAAATGGATAAAATAAAACCGGACACATTCCCTTATCTGCTGACAGACTATAGGTAATGCATCCGGTTTGGTTTATACGGTCGAGCATAAGGGAACTGTTGTACCTCAGCTCTCAATCATTGAATTATCGACGTAGCTCTTGTACGTGAGAAGGCTCTAGCTGCTCACCATTACTTGCGATCACTTGCTTGTACCAGTAGAAGCTGTCTTTGCGAGAGCGATCCAGCGTGCCCTTCCCTTCATTATCTTTATCCACATAAATAAAGCCGTAGCGCTTCTTCATCTCTCCTGTACCTGCACTCACCAGGTCAATACAGCCCCATGGCGTATAACCAATCAGATCCACGCCATCTCCGATTGCTTCCTTCATCGCTTCGATATGCTGCTTCAAATAGTCGATACGGTACGCATCATGAATCGAACCATCTGCTTCGACCGTATCCACTGCACCTAGACCATTTTCCACCACCATCATCGGAATGCCGTAACGATTGTAAATATTGTTCAGTGACCAGCGGAGTCCCTGTGGATCAATCTGCCATTCCCAATCGCTTGCCTTGAGATACGGATTCTTCAGACCCATCGACATATTCCCACCGATCTGCTGCTGATCCGGATCAGCACTCACACAGGTAGACGAATAGTAGCTACAGGTGTAATAGTCGACGCAACCTTCGCGCAGAATCTGCTCGTCGCCTTCTTCTATCACAAGCTGAATCCCTTGCTCCTGGAAATAACGCTTCGCAAAGCCAGGATATACACCGCGTACCTGTACATCTGAACAGAGGAAGTTGGTCAGATTATCTTTATTTTGTGCCAGTAGTACATCCTCTGGATTGGAAGTCAGCGGATAGGAGCACATATACGCGATCATACAGCCGATCTTGAACTCGGGATTGATCTCATGCCCCAGCTTCACTGCCTTCGCACTCGCGACGAATTGATGATGTAGCGCCTGATAACGCTCCTGCATGTTATCTGCACCTGTACCCAGTTCACTGCTTTCCTGCGGAGGAATCGCTCCACCGAAAAATCCACCCATCGGTAATGTCAAAATATTAATCTCGTTAAAGGTAAGCCAGTATTTTACCGTGTCCTTATAACGCGTGAACAATGTCTCACAATAGCGAACATAGAAATCAATCAACTGGCGATTCGTCCAGCCATGATACTTTTTCGATAATGCAAATGGAGCTTCATAATGGCTGATCGTCACCAGCGGCTCAATGTTATGCTTTTTCAGTTCAGCAAAGACACGATCATAAAATTTCAATCCTTCTTCATTCGGCTCGGTATCATCGCCATTCGGGAAAATACGCGACCACGCGATCGACATACGAAATACCTTGAAGCCCATTTCACCGAATAATGCGATATCTTCGGCATAGCGATGGTAATAATCAATCGCTTCATGACTTGGATAGTTACTTCCTGGCTCTAGCTCCAATGTGATACGGCGACGCGTCGTATGCGTACCTGCTGTGATCATATCGGATGTGCTTAGCCCTTTACCACCTTCATTATAGCCCCCCTCTAACTGATTGGCAGCTGTTGCGCCGCCCCATAAGAAATCCGCTGGAAACTTGGTCATTGGTGTATTCACTTGATCTACCTCCTGATGTTTTTATATTGTTAGCTCGCATTGTTAACTTGAATAACGACCTGTAAAATACTTGTGGTGCATAATGAGAGCATCATGCACCACAAGGGTTAAAGAGATTCATTTGAGCTTGCCATAAAGCTGTATGATTTACAATTAAAAGGTTTAGATTACAACAGTTAGCAGATCTTCCTGATAGCTAACCGACTTTTTACCTGTTTCAATAACGTCCAGATAGTTGCCGGAGTTGGAGACGATAACTGGCGTAGTCAGGATATAACCTGCTGCTTTGATCGCTTCCACATCGAATTCCATCAACAGGTCGCCTTTTTTGACTGTATCGCCTTGTTTTACTTTTGGTGTGAAATATTTGCCTTTCAGCTTCACCGTATCCTGACCGACGTGGATCAGAATGTCTACACCATGGTTACTCGTAATACCGATCGCATGACCGGAAGAGAACAGGGAAGTGAGTACACCATCGACCGGAGAGTAGACTTTACCTTCGATTGGCTCAATGGCAATCCCTTTACCGAGTGCGCCTGTAGAGAATGCTTCGTCTTTTACTTGAGACAGAGCAATAACATCGCCTTTCAGCGGGCTAAATACCGTTTCTTGTTTAACCGGGATATCTGTTGCTGTTGTTTCTGTTTTGCCTGTTTCTGGCTCATCATCTGTCAGTTTAGTGAAGAACATAAGCACGAAGCCGAGTACGAAGCTGACAGCCATACCGATGATTGCACCATAGAAGCCAAGATCAAAACCATTTGGACTGATATACGATGGGATACCGAAGATACCGAGACCACCGATGATATACGCTTTTGTACCCATTGCACCGATGATACCGCCACCGACTGCACCACCGATACAGCTCAGGATGAACGGCTTTTTACGTGGCAGTGTAATACCATAAATCGCTGGCTCTGTTACGCCGAAAATACCGGAGATAAAGGCTGGAATCGACAGTGATTTGAGCTTTTTGCTTTTTGCTTTGATCAGGATTGCCAGTACTACACCTGTTTGTGCGAAAGATGCACCGAACATACCTGCCAGAATTGGATCGGAACCAAGGTTCGTCAGGTTGTTGATCGCGATTGGTACGAAGCCCCAATGCAGACCGAAGATAACGAATACTTGCCAGAATCCACCCAGCAACACACCTGCTACGATTGGACTCAGGTTGTATACAGCCAGGATACCTGCACCTACCAGTTGACCTGCCCATGTTGCAACAGGGCCAATGATCAGGAACGCCAGTGGAATAGTAACGAGCAATGTACAGAAAGGAACCATAAATGTTCTTACTACACTTGGAATAACGCGTTTGAACATGCCTTCAAGCTTGGAGCCTACATATGCAGACAGGATAATCGGAATAACACTAGATGAATAAGTCATGAGAATAACTGGAATACCCAGGAATGTAATGTGTACAGGAGACTGGAACGGTGTTCCTGCAAACAAGGTATACAGTGGCTCACCTGCAGATACGGCGGTAAGCGTTGGATAAACAAGCGCCGCACCAATTGCCATACCTATGAATATATTCATATTAAATTTCTTCGCTGCTGTGTAACCGAGGAAGACTGGGAAGAAGTAGAACAGACAGTCACCAATGGCATTTAAGATGATATACGTACCCGATGTATTCACTAACGCACCTGTCGATACCAACAGAGCCGTTAGACCTTTGATCATACCGGTTGCTGCCAGCACGCCGAGGATCGGAGCGAATACGCCAGAGATCAAGTCGATAAAGCGACTGAACAGGCTCATCTTCTCGTCAGAAGTATCCGCAGCAGATGACTCACCGCCAAGTCCTGCAACCGCATTCACATCTGCGTACACTTCAGGAACATGGTTACCAATAACCACTTGATACTGTCCACCACTTTGGATAACGGTTACAACACCATCCATATTTTTGAGGACATCTGTGTTCGCTTGGCTTTCATCTTTCAATTTGAAGCGTAGACGTGTGATACAATGCGTCAGACTATTCACATTTTCCTTGCCGCCAACATTCTGGATAATGTCTTTTGCTAATTGTTCGTACTTCATCGTTCTTCCTCCTTTAATGAATATCCATATAAAAAGGCGAAACCAAACAGAATATCCACACGGACGATGCCCGTGACGACTCTGATGTTGGTTTCGCCTGCATAACCAGTAACGATCCGATGATTTTATTCGATTGTATCGCTTGTGATGCGCTGAATATGAATCGTCAGATAGAGCTTTTCCTCGTCTGACAGCTCGGTATCCAGATACTTCTCAATCTTGAGCATACAGTCATAGGCTTGTCTGTACTTGCTCTTTACTTGCTTGAGCAAGAAATCATCCTCTAGCTGACGTTTTTGAGATTGGATCAGACGCTGAAAGAAAAACTTCAGATGCGTAATGAAACGCTCGTAGCTGATCGACTGCTCATCTAGCTCAATATTGTACGTGTACTTGATGATGCTCAGGATATCTTGAATTTTCTCTGCCTGAACAGCAACATTATGAAACTTGCTACTGGAGCCGTTCAGTTCGGCATTGACCAGATGAAGCGCGATATTCGCTGCTTCGTCTTCCGGTAACTTTTTGCCGAGCATCGTCTCGATGAACTCCAGTGCCTTGACCCCCACTTTGTATTCCTTTGGATAAAAGCGACGAATCTCCCAGCTTAGCGGATTCGTATTAAAAATACCTTCACGATGCAGCTTCATTGCGTTGTTCAAGTGATCGGTCAGCGTGACGTAGATATAATCGCTGAGCTTCCCTTCCAGATTGTTTTTGCCATACTCGATAATATCGTAGCAAACGGATATATATTCTGGCGGTACGTCCTCAAGTAGCAGCTTGAACTTTTCCGAAGCTTCCTTTTGCTGCAATACGAATATTTTCTCAATCAAGCTTTTATCGACTGGCTCACCTGCGCTCTTTTTGAAAGCGATTCCACGACCCATAACGACGAATTCGCGTTTACCGGGATCACTAGCAATAATCGCATTGTTATTAAATATTTTTTGGATAATCATCCAAGCTGCCCTCCTTATCCTGCATAATTTTGTACAAGGACTCAGATGCCGGACAAAAGTTTAGTTACAGCTTGAAGTATCACATCAGCAAGGTCCTTTAGATCATGTTCCGTTGTAGTCTTCCCTGCATTTGCGATGATTCTAGCAATACCAGATACAAGACCGAAAGATAAGCTCTACTGCATTGCTTCTGCATTCTACTGTACGTTGCATCACTCTTTCTTTATACGGAGTGGGCAGAATGAAAATCTATACGCCAGGATCGGAAAACAAAAAGGCAAAACCCAACACATGTAAACAAGCTTTAGCTAAGCTATACATGCACTGGGTTTTGCCTTTTCAGTAACAATCCCAAAGTTAGAATAACACCGATTTAATCATTTGGCAAGCGCTTTCTTTTAGTTTTGCTTCATATTTTTTAATATTAAGATTCGTTCGGTATTCTTATACAAATTCATATGAACTTTTTTACATTTACTATATCAAATCGGTCGTTTCGATGTCGGTGATCTGACGATTGGAGGCTAGAAAAGAAACAGAATCTCCCGCCCATAAATGGGCAAGAGACTCTAAGTTTTTATGCATAATTGCGTAGCAATATATATTGAGGTTCTTTCGTACCATTCAATGTCCAGGTAACATTCACCAATCCACCAGCGGGAACTGAGTTCGGCGTGTGTACCGAATCGAATCCGATCTGTGTACTTCCATCCGCATATTGCAAAATCGGTTGAAAATACTTCATTTCACTGTTCAGCACACCTCGACTAATATTCCGAGCTGTCACTTGTAACTTGCCCATCCAGCGTCCATTTTGCGGCTGATCAGCGTTCCAATTCAGTGTATATGAACGTATATCCAGAGCACGAGCAGTCTGGTAAGCGGCAAAGCGCCCACCCCAATCGGCGAGTAAAGGCGGAATGCTACGCATATAGCGGCGATCCTGCAATTCGATAATCCCATTGCGATATGTACCATTTACCTGTAAACGGTCGATTAACACACGAATCGGAATATAGACCGAATTGTTGCGCATCACTGGAACGGTGTCCATACTATAGGCACGTCCATCTGCTCGGATCTGCGTGGAATCGAGCGTGACAGTAAGTAGATGACTATTCAAGGCAATCGTTGCCGAACGTCCCTGGGGGAAATAATTGACCTGCGCACCGAGTAAATCCCCTACCGAGCGCAGTGGCACCTGTGCCCGTCCAGCCGAATCAATAAAAGGCGATACCGGCGACGTGAACAATACCGCATATTCATTTATTTTCAGCAGCGGTGGTGAAGTGAAAGACTGTGCGGCTTCCACCCGGCTCCCTACCGGAATCAGTGTCACGAGTACGAATAAGGCTACGAGACAGACAATGAATGGCTTTCGTTTCAACATAGATGCTTACCTCCTATCGTCTATCTCCATATTAAACGTTATTAGCCATTAGCACAAAAAGGGAAACAGATTACTGCTACATGAATACGTTGAAAATGCATGCTCATCATCACGAATATCGTTACTTCCTCTACTTCTATTAAAAGACCCGAAAGGTTGGAGCCTTCATATCTCGAAAAATATTGCCTCACTTCTTATAAAGCATCTATGTATTGGGTAAATCGTATACTTATGACTCCTTATTCATACTTTGAACGTGTCCATAGCAAAGCAGGCATAATAAAGTCTGTGTAACTAAGTAGGCATAACAAAGAACCCATGCTTTTTAGAAAAGACACAGGTTCTTTATGAAAGGTCAGTATGGTTGATCTTACGTCATCATCTAGCTCCGGTCATTCATTTTATTACGCCTCATCCTGCTCAATCTTAATAAATTGACGCGTCTGCGGCTCTTTTTCGCTATACCAGAGCAGCACATCCGCGAACAGATCGAGCACGCGTATAAAGCTTTCTTTGTCCGCTTCCGAGATCGTATCCGCATGCTTGAACATTTCATCAAAGCAAAGCTCGCGTACGAATCGAGTATATTCGGTATATACCTCGCGCCCTTTTGACGAAGGCTTTACATAGATGTCTTTGCGATTGCCGCTCAGATGATATTTCTCAAGCAACCCTTTTTCAGTCAGATTTTTGACGTTTTTGGAAAAAGTGCTGGGGCTGACGCCTAATCGCGCTGCCATCTCGGACATTTTCTCATCCTTCTCCTCTGCTTCCAAAATATATTCCAGCGTCTGAATCTGTGCTGCCGAGAACATCACGTCTGTTCCATAGCTACGCTGAAGCTTGTACGTATTGGAGTAGGCGTTACCGTACTTAATAATCTTTTCAATCAATGTCCGATGGTTACCCATCCAATCGAGTTTCATGGGAACCCCTTTCATGTTCGATGTGATCGTCTCAACCCATGTTGGGTTTAGCTTTTAGCGCTGGCTTTAAACGTATTACTCAAACATTACTTGAAAAATACTATTTTTTGTGTAATTTACTTTTTCCGAGTGTACCGCAGTTAGACGCGCTTTTCAATCCAGCTAATCGTCTCCTCGATCACTTCGTCCCGGATCGTTTCATTGAAAATTTCGTGCATCAGATGCGCATAGATCTTGAGCGTTTTATCCGTTGAACCGATCTCGCCGTAGAATTGGCGTGAATCGAGTTCACTCACCAATCCATCATTTGCTCCATGTAATACAAGCACAGGCTCGACAAAATCAGTCGCATGAGCCTTAAGCCAATTCACCCCTTCACCCAGGCTGTTGAACAGGTCTACCGAAATTTCCTTTTCCACCAGTACATCACTCGCGTAAGCGGTTACAACCTCAGGCACACTACACACGCCATCGCCTAGTGCATTGGGGATATACGTTCCAGTTGGCAAATCCATCGGTAGCCCACCTGCAACCTGTGTATTGTAACGGGTCAATGCGCCAGATAATACGATTCCTTGTACCTTTTCTGGATACTTGGTCGCAAAAGAAGACGTAGCGAATCCACCCATACTGTGTCCGATGATAAATATCGGAAGATCCCCATTCGAGTCTTTAACCAGCTCAACGGCTGCATTCACATCATCAATCATATGATGGAAATCGCTGTAATACACTCGCTTGCCCTCAGAGCGTGCATGACCGCGATGATCGAATCGGTACACATTAAAGCCGCGTGCGTTAAGCTTTTCAGTCAGATAGTCATAGCGGCTAGCATGCTCGCATAGACCGTGCACGATTAAAACAGAAGCTTTGGGTTCAGGGATCAGATTGGTACTGAAGTAGAGCATGGTGCCGTCAAAGGATTCGAGCTTAGTTTCGGTGAATTTCATAGGGTAATTGTCCTTTCTGTGTGCTCTAAGTTTAGGTTGATAGGAGTCGGATTAGCAGAACTTGAGCAAGTTAAGTTATTTTGAGGGTGGAACAGATAATTGGACAACATTGATTCATTAGCAACAAAGCAAGCAGAGTGACATTGAACTGTTACAAAGCTTTTTTATGTCATCTTATGTTCAGAAATCTATACTACGATCCTATCTGTAAAGAAAAATTTGTATATATTAGAAAATAAATTGTTTCTAGTAGAAATAATATCGCAATAAATAGTTAATTGTCTAGATATTTTTAAAGCGCTTACAAAATTAAATAATAATATACTCATTACATTTATTCACATATTAACAAATATACGAAATCATACTATTAATATTTACTAGAAAATAAAAAAGTCCTTGATACCTACGTATCAAGAACTCTTTCATTATGGAGCCACGCGGAATCGAACCGCGGACTGATCGCTGCCAGCGACCTGTTTTCCCCCTAAACTATGGCCCCGTATTCATTTATACATTCTTTTATAACTGACAATATATCGGTACATCGTTATCATGACCGAATGATCCACTATTCTAACGGATCAATCCATTTAATATAGCATGCTCATATTTTCGAGTCAACCGCCGTACATAGGGTAATGATACCGCTTACTGAGTCAGTCATCTCTTACTATTTATTTTCTCATTTCGCACAACTCATTCTTCCACAATCCTGCATATACGACATAGATTCTCCAGCACCTTCACAACCCCAATCCTCACCTTCTCTCCTCCACTCTGTGACAACCCGGTGACAGTTCAGCGACTGCGTTGACTTCCGTTCCTATGCAACTGGTATAATAAAAGTGACATTATGATTTTCTGATATTTGTTCGGCTCTAGCGGGTAATCTATTTATCTTGCCTATGCGGAGCCAGATGTATCCATACAGACGAAAAGAGGCGAATATCTTTGAAGTATTCAGCTTTAGCGAAGGCAGGACTGGGTCTTGCCTTATTACTTGTTTTTCTCACCGCTTGCGGGCAGCCAAAGGAAACGCGGGCAGATATTTTTAATCCGAACGGGATCAAAGTGATGCCGGTGCGTGATTCATTCGGACAGATGGTTAATGTACCGATCTCACCAAAGCGAATTGCGGTAACGGATCAGCTTGCTATGGATTATTTAAATGCTTTGGATGCCAATGTGTCCGTGGCAGCAAAGCCAGCCAGTGGTAGCTATATGTTCCCTCCCTATACAGAACAGGAGCAACGCGATAGCTTGACCCTGATCGAGACGGAAAATGGTTCACTTGATCCTACGGCATTAGCCGGACAGAAGCCCGATCTGATCTTCACCGACAATAGCGACCGTACCACCTACGATGCACTTTCCAAAATCGCACCCACTGTCTACATTGATCCAACGCTCGACTGGCGCAGTCAGCTGTATATGTACAGCACCTTCCTTGACCGGGATACGATCGCAAGACAGTACATGAATGCTTACCAGAAAGATTCGAATGGTGCGAAAAACCAGATTGCCTCTGCTAATCCAGGTACAGTCGCAGCCATAACGTTGAAGGACAACACGCTTCAAGTATACGGCAGTTCCCAGCTAGGTACTGGTGCGGTATTGTATCAAGACTTAGGACTCAAAGCACCCGAAGGGATTCCAGCAAGTGCTGCATCCTCAACCATTACGATGGCACAGCTTCAGCAAATGAACCCGGATACCCTATTCATTGCCACAGGTGAAAAGAACGATACGGCCGAGGCACTGAGCAAGCGCATGGAAGCTACTGCAGATGGTGCAGCATGGAATCAACTGAAAGCTGTACAAAATAGCAAAGTGTACATCGTTGATCCAGGCTTCTTTAACGATACGCCACTTGCCAAATCGTATGTGATCCAGACGATTGCGGATAAGCTCACTGGAAAGTAAAACGATCATTTTAAAAAATAACCATTAGCGCCGTATATGTAGGCGCTAATGGTTATTTTTTACTTATATTTCACTTATACCTCAGTCAGTATGAACGTACATTCTACACGTATACACTTAGACTGTATGTATCCCCTACAGAAGTACAAGCGAAGATATGATCCATATAACAAAATCCTTGCAATTCCTCACTCGATGTAGTATTATCTTAAATACGGTGATTCTTTCACCACTTCCTGTATATCATCATGATCACACACCTAGAGAAGCGGGAAGTTACATATTATGCGGTCGTGGCGGAATTGGCAGACGCGCACGGTTCAGGTCCGTGTGGGCTTACCCCCGTGGAGGTTCGAGTCCTCTCGACCGCACCATATGCTCTTATAACCAGCATGTAATTGATCCTTCAATTACATGCTTTTTTGATGGAATCTTTTATCATGCAACCAAGCAAAGCCGCTGAACGCACGTTATGTGCAGCTCAGCGGCTTATTTGTTTTTTCGTACTATTCCTTATTTTAGATCAGCGACGAACGTTGTCACACTTTGCGCTGGCAAATTAGCCGTGAACGCCGAGCCCGATGTATTCACCGAGCCTGGTGCCAGATTGCGGCTCGCATCTGTTGTCCATGAGGATACTTTGGATACAGAGCCATTTTGAAGAGCAAAGTTCTGACTTGTTGCCGAGTTATTTTTGTTAATCGCGATAATCACTACTTTACCATTACCTTTATACGACGATACATACACATTGGTATTCGGATTTTCGGTTGCATCAACGCGAGTGTAGCCTGGACGAACGAATTTGGAGAAGTGTGCCATACTGTAGCCACGTTTACTGATCGTGCCATCTTCTTTCATCGGACCATATTGTCTGCGGATATACCACCATACATAGGTCTGGAAGTTACCCACCGCCATCGACTTGTGCATATGGTACGCCACATCCACACCTTCTGGCCAGCGGTCTGCGGAATTATTATCACTATTCGGATAATACACCTCGGTCATCCATAGCTCCTTACCTGCTCCCTTTTGCTGGAACAATGGATAGGAAAAGTTGTTAAAGGATGTCCCGTATGTATGCGTGCCGAGAATATCCATGTTAGCAAGTGCCTGTGAATCATTCAGAATCGGATCGGACATATTTTTCAAATACGAGAACGATTCCGGAGCGATTACACGTGCATTGATCGAGCCTGCATTTTGCTTCATAAAACGCAGCATTTCCTGTGGTGTCCACCATGTCCATGTATGTGCATAATCCGGTTCATTTTGCACAGAAATGGCATACAGATTCACACCGTTATTTTTCATATACGTAACAAAATCATTGAGGAATTGAGCATAATCGGCATATTTGTCATAACGGAGACGCTTGGCTGCTGTATCGCCATCATGGTTGAATGTCTCGACCATCTCGGCTGGTGGATTCCATGGCGAAGCGAATACGATCGCACCGCGTGCAGCTGCGGCTTGAGCGGTTGGAAGCTCTTTTGCCCAATTGCTTTTGTTGGAGTCGATATACACGCGTAGTACAGAGAAGCCGAGCTGATTATCTCCATTGCCAAATGCAGTATCTCGCTGAGACGAAGTCAGATCGCCTGCCCAGAGTGCATGGTTAATCCCGCCGAATCCACGAATCACTTGCTTGGTAGAGGACAGATTGACTACCGCATCACCTGCTGCAGATACTTCGGTTGGAGCAATAACAGGTGTTAACAGTGAAAATAGCGTTGCGGCAACGAGCATGACATTGACCGTTTTTTTAGTCCAATCAAACAAAATATCATCTCCTTAAGCTATTTTAGATGGACACAGTGCATCCGCATCTATATATTCATTATGTATTTTTATACAATTATTGGGCAATATTATAATTACGCATTTCAGAGAAAACGCTTACTAAAAATATAGAAATGCCTCTATTTATGTCAAATGTGCGTGGGTAAAGCTTATTTACTAATCGGTGAGCTATACGCAAACAAATATAAGGAAATCATTATGTTGTTTGGATGCAAACTGTATTATTATTCGGATGTCCATCCGATCTATTGTATTCAGACGCATCTATCCTCCTTATGAAAGACAGTTAAAGCTAGCCATCTATCCACATATTCTATCCCAATTTGGATTATACCTATCCAAAGCAAAATGGCACCTCAGTCTGAATGAGAATACATTCAAACTAAGATGCCAACAATGTGAGACAGCGTAGACTAAAACGTAGGATTGGGCTGTACATGGATGTACGCCTACCACTTGTTTGCGACTACTTCTGGTGCGTATCCTCTAGCCATACAATACAAGACATACACATCTTATTGCTTACTCGAGTTTAAAGCCCAGGAAATTTAATCTTGCTCATTACGATCTTCGTCCATCGGCTTCTGTTCCAGACGCTGATCGACCGAAGAGGCTTTATGACGGTGCTTCTTCTCATGCTTCTCATCATCGCTAAGCAAGCCCTGCAATTCTTTCATAAACATATTAATATCCTTGAACTGACGATATACCGAGGCAAAGCGTACATAAGCCACTTCATCTACCGGATAGAGCTGCTCCATGACCAGTTCGCCGACAGCGCGACTCTCCACTTCAGCCAGTGCAGTAGCGTAGAGACTTTTTTCCACTTCAGATACGATCACATCCAATTGATCGACAGATACCGGACGTTTTTCGCAAGCACGAATCAGACCGCGAAGTAGCTTATCGCGACTAAATTCCTCTCGACTCCCATCCTTTTTGATCACGATCAGAGGTGTAACCTCGACCATTTCAAAGGTAGTAAAACGGCGGCTACAGCTTTCGCATTCTCGTCTTCGACGAATCGACTTATTATCGTTAGCCGGCCTGGAGTCCAGCACCTTCGTTCCATTGTGACCACAGTAGGGGCATTTCACCGCTGTGTCACCTTCCTTTCATTGCTAATGCTTAATTCATTCATCTGGTGTGTGCGTAGCTCAATTTAGAATGTGAATATAGCTCATCTATAAATGCATTATACAGGCTGCATGATTCAGAAAAGGCAACAAGCGCCACTCGCCTTGTCAAAATCGGTCATACAATTTCGTATATTGCTTATAATAATATAATACACGTTGCACATAATGTCTCGTTTCGCCGTAAGGAATGTCTTTGGCGTCTTCGATTGTGCCATCCCATTGTCCATTTTTGATCCAATTTTTCACTTTGCCGGGTCCTGCATTATATGCAGCAATGACAGCAATTTCATTCCCACCGAATTGTTGCATCAGGTTATTAATGTACCAGCTACCCAGCTCGATATTCGGCTCTACATCATGCTTAACTGAATCCAGCGTAACATCTTTGAGATGTGCCTTTTCCATTGCCCAGGTTGCTGTATCTGGCATAAGCTGCATTAGTCCGAGCGCGCCCTTCTTCGATTCCATACTGGGCTGGTAATTCGTCTCTACACGAATGATCGAAGCAATCAGATACGGGTCTACTTCATAATTAGAAGCATGCGCACGAATCTGATCCCGATACTCGATCGGATATACGAATGACATCCAGCGCGTATTAAAAAAGATCAGTACCAGCGTAATCACAAATAAAGGAAGCAGAATCCGTTTACGTATAATGTTGCGTTTGAGCCAGTTCATGATAATCCCTTTCCAGCCCAGTAACGTTCCAATTGAATCTCTGTCTGCTCCCATGTTCCACTATTGTCGATCACAATATCAGCAAGCTGCTTCTTCTCTTCAATATCCATCTGAGCCGCCAGTCGCTGTAATGCCTGCGTCTCATCCAGACCATCTCGCTGCATAAGTCGCTGCAATTGAATCTCCCGTGGCACATAGACGACGATCGTTTCGCTAAATGTGTAGGCACCTTTCGATTCGTACAAAAGCGGAATGTCGGCGACTACGAGACGATGCGGGTCTGCCTGTTCCAGCTCCTCCACACGTGTATAGATCAACTGCCGAATCGCAGGATGGGTAATATCTTCTAATGCTTTTCGTTCCTCTGGACGACCAAAGATATGAGCGCCAAGCCGCTTGCGATCCAGTGTACCATCGTCGAACAGCATCTCTTGTCCGAAGCGTTGACTGACCTGCTGGAGCACCGGATGTCCCGGCAACATAATCTCACGGGCAATCCCATCAGCATCGACAAGTGCAGCTCCATGTTCCACAAGCCATGCGGCTACTGAGCTTTTACCAGTAGCGATTCCTCCCGTTAATCCTATATTCATCTTGTCACCTCATTGCTTTTTCACGCGTTGGTAAAGGCTGGCATACCGGACAAAAGTGAGTTCCTCTACCGCCTACTACCGTCTTCTCGATCAATGTACCACATTCCTGGCAAGGCTCTGCTTTTCGTCCATAAATGCGCAGACTATGCTGGAACATACCCATTTCACCCTGTCCATTCACATATGACTTAATAGAAGAACCACCTGCTGCAACCGCATCGCTCAGCGTAGATACGATCGCCTCATGCAGACGGATTAACTGCTCACGGCTCAGATCCGAAGCAATCGTCTCTGGATGGATACCCGCACGGAACAGTGCTTCATCCACATAAATATTTCCGATTCCGACGACATACGCTTGATTCAGGAGCACCGGCTTAATCATCGTTCTACGCTTGCTCATCATCGCAATGAACTGCTCATCGGTAAACTGTGGGTCAAGCGGCTCCAGTCCTAGCTGCACAAGTGGCTTCGACTGTAGCTCTTCGCCGGCTGAGAATAAGTGCATCGTACCAAACTGCCGTACATCCTTATATCGTAACTCCGTACCATCGGTAAAATGAAATATGACATGGGTATGCTTCTCTACAGGCTCATCTTGGGAATAGACACCGTAGCGTCCTTCCATGCGTAGATGGGACACCATCACAAGTCCATCCATGATAAAGCGTAAAAATTTACCCCGACGTTCTACCGTTTGCATAGTATGTCCTTGCAATTCCAATGCAAATTGCTCTGGATCATCCGGACGCTGAATAATACGTGGCAAAGATACGGTCACCCGTTCAATCTGTTTGCCGGGAATCAAGGTGTTGAGCGTGCGTCTGACTGTTTCTACTTCTGGTAATTCCGGCATGATTGTTCACCTTTCCTTTGAAAATATACTTGATTCGATTACACATTAGGTGCGTAAACTCATTTTATGCAATCCGCACAGAACGAAGGGAAGGAAATAAGGGAAAAGGACGCCTTTGGAGCGCGAGAATCTTCATTTAAATCCTAATCAAAAGATTCTCGCGCTCCATCCAAGGACGTTCCCTTATTCCTTTCCGAAGTGGTATACGCCATTGCATCCTATGAGTTGGCACTCATTTGACGTAATGAAGTTGCATGAATGGGTGTGAGTAGTTTATTAAATCAAAAGTTCTGATTGTGTTGTACTATTCGTGTACCTCATAGAATAAATTTACTTGGCTTCGTACCAGTTGGCTCCGTAGCTGACGTCGGCTTTGAGTGGAACGGATAGAGCTAGGGCGTCCTTCATGACCTGGGGTACGAGTGTTTTCATCTGTTCTAGTTCGTCGGCTGGCACTTCGAATACTAATTCATCATGTACCTGGAGTAGCATACGACTCTTTAATCCATGTTCGGTCAATGCGCGATCCATGTGTACCATCGCCAGCTTGATGATATCGGCGGCTGTACCCTGGATTGGTGTGTTCATTGCCGTACGTTCGGCGAAGGAACGCAGGTTGAAGTTAGATGAGCGAATCTCTGGCAGGTAGCGACGGCGTTCGAGCATCGTTTTGACGTATCCATGTTGCTTCGCTTCGCCTACGATATCGTCCATATAACGGCGTACGCCCTGGAATACGTCAAAGTATTGATTAATAAAGTCAGCGGCTTCTTTACGTGTAATACCTAGATTCTGTGACAAGCCATAATCGCTAATTCCGTATACAATTCCAAAGTTAACGGCTTTCGCGGAGCGGCGCATATTGCTATCGACCTGCTCTTGTGCAACGCCAAATACGTCCATCGCGGTCTTGGTGTGGATATCCATATCATGGACAAATGCATCCTTCAGCCCGGTATCATCCGAGATATGTGCGAGTACACGCAGTTCGATCTGCGAATAGTCCGCGGATAGAATCGACCAGCCCTGTTCGGAAGGTACGAATACTTTACGTAGCTTACGTCCTTCTTCAAGTCGAATCGGAATATTTTGCAGGTTCGGGAACTGACTGGATAGACGTCCAGTGGCGGTAATCGTCTGGCGGAAGTACGTGTGTACTTTACCGGACTTCGGATGAATCTCTTTGAGTAAGCCTTCTACATAAGTCGATTGCAGCTTGGCTAGCTGGCGATACGTCAAAATGTACTGGACGACATCATGGTAAGGAGCCAGCTCTTCCAGTACATCTGCACTGGTGGAGTAGCCGGTTTTCGTTTTCTTTTTCACCGGCAAGCCAAGGCGATCGAATAGAATCTCACCCAGCTGCTTCGGTGAATTCAGATTGAATTCGGTTCCTGCCAGCTCGTAGATGTGTGCGACTAGCTTGCTGATCTGCTGTTCAAATTCTTTGCCCAGTGCGCGTAGCTCGTCTGTATTTACAGCTACGCCTTGCTTTTCCATATCGGCTAGAATGCGTGACAATGGCATTTCCAGGTCAATGAATAGAGGCGTCATCTCGTTCTGCTCTAGCTGTTCACGCTGTAGCGGTACAAGTTGACGAATGGTTGCTGCTTTGCGTGCGAGATGCTGACTGAGTACATCAGATTCCGGTACTTTATACTTGGCACCTTTGCCGAATACATTCTCATCTTCCGATAGGGCAGGCAAGCCATACTTGGATGCGAGTGCGCTCAGGCTTTGACCCGATTCGGTCGGATCAAGCAGATATGCAGCAATCTGAATATCGAAGGCAGCTCCGGCAAATGTGATATCATCCCAGAATAGAACGAGATCGGCGCGGTGCAGATCATGTCCTTGCTTGGGAATGGAGCTATCCGCAAGCCATGTACGGATGGCTCTAGCGGGCTCGCTTTTTAATACATCTGGGGTGAGGAAATAATATTCCTCCGGTGTGCCGAATAATACGCCGACTAGCTCGGCATGATGCGGATTATCGCCATGACTTTCAACATGAACGACATCTACAGTATCCAGTGCCTGCTCTAGCTGTGACAGCTGGCTCTCGTCCAGCATCGTTACTTTGAGATCCGGCATTGCTGCGGTAGGATGTTCGGCGTCTTCGTTCAGTTCATCCAGAGTAGCATCTGGATGTGCGGCAACATCATTCAGATTCAGGCGCTGCAAAATAGACTTGAATTCTAGCTTTTGCAGGGCAGTTACTGCCGTTGCTGCTTGAATGCCATCGTATTTCATACTATCCCAGCTCGCATCAAATGGAACATCGCGGAAGATCGTGGCGAGTTCTTTGCTCAGGCGTGCATCATCGGCGTGCGTTTCTACCTTTTCCTTCATTTTACCTTTGAGCTGATCGGTATTCTCCAGTACCGCTTCGACCGTACCGAATTGATGCAGCAGCTTGAGCGCTGTCTTCTCACCTACGCCTGGAATGCCGGGAATATTATCTGACGCATCGCCCATCAGTCCTTTGAGGTCGATAATCTGCGCTGGTGTAAGTCCATAACGCTCTTCGACTTCAGCAGGGCCATACGATTCAATTTCGCTCACGCCTTTGCGTGTTAAAGCGATCTGAACATGCTCGGAAGCAAGCTGTAACATGTCCTTATCCCCACTCAGTACCAGCACCTGATGACCTTTTTCCTCTGCTTTGCGTGACAGGGTTCCAATAATATCATCTGCTTCATAGCCTTCAAGCTGATAATGAGAAATGCCAAAAGCTGTCAGCAAATCCTTGAGTAATGGGAACTGTTCGGACAGCTCAGGCGGTGTCTTCTGACGTCCGCCTTTATAGTCCTCATAGCTGCTATGACGGAACGTGATCTTACCCGCGTCAAATGCAACCATTACATGGGTTGGCTTATGCTCCTCAAGTACACGTAAAAGCATATTGGTGAAGCCATATACCGCATTCGTATGCAAGCCTGCCGACGTTGTCATCGGTTGCTGCATCGCAAAAAATGCGCGGTAAATAATACTGTTACCATCTATTAACATAAATTTGTCCATAGTTCCTCCTGTGATTGGCGACTGGATCTGATCAAAGTCTACACTGCTAAAAGTGCACATGCACTTCTATACCTTGCACAGCTCGCAATGGATTGGTTGATGCGGTTTCTGTACGTGAAGTTAAGCTCTAGAAGTAGACCATTATACCTTAAAAACAAGGCTTTTTCTCGCTTCCTCTATGATACCACAAGCCCTAGCGTTCCAAAACAAAAGCACCGGAGAAGTTTCCGGTGCTGGTGGCTCTGCAAGGTGCAGAAGTTTGTATTCGATTGTGCATTGTAAAATAAATAGAATCGTTCATCCGATCATACCGTGCGCTTCAAACAACAGGCCTGAGCTCGTATAGAAAGCTACATGAAGATAGAGATGAGTGCTTGAATAGCCACTCGCCTGAATATTGGGCTCTTAGCTATTCAAATCAGGACGTTTGCCTGTGACAAGGTACACAACGCTCTCAGCGATATTGGTCGCATGATCGGCAATACGTTCAATGTAACGACCAGTCAGGTTCAGCAACATCACCTGCGGACCATCGGCGCCATTTTCCTTCACGTATTCATGCAGTTCACGAATCATACCGCTGTACAGATGATCGACCTGATCGTCATCCACGCCTACTTTATGCGCAAGATCGGTATTTTCGTCCAGATACGACTGGATCGACTCCTGAATCATGCCAACAACGATATCTGACATTTGCGGAATATCTTTGAGTGGCTTGATCGGATCAGCGCCTTGCAAACGCAAGGTTACTTTGGCAACATCCAGCGCCAGATCGCCCATACGCTCCAGATCGCTGGAGATTTTGAAGGCTACGATGATGCGGCGTAGATCCTTCGCTACCGGTTGCTGCGTAATAATCAGACGCGAGCCGATATCCATAATCTTTTCTTCCATTTCATTCAGGCGATAGTCGTTATCGACGACACTTTTCGCCAGTGTTACGTTTTTGGTTTGCAGCGATTGTACAGCTTCTTGCAGTGCTTCAACGACATGATTCCCCATCAAAGCGAGCAGATCGCGAAGCTCATACAGGCTGTCATCAAACCCTTTACGGTTAGGCATACATGATCCTCCTATGGCTATATCTGTTTTGGAATAGCTGGACAATATGGCGTAATGTTGAGCTTCTCCCTAATCAGCCGAAACGACCTGAAATATAATCTTCCGTACGGGAATCAGACGGGTTGGAAAAAATCTCGGTTGTATCGGTTGCTTCTACAATCTCACCATTCAAGAAAAAGGCAGTTTGATCGGAGATACGTGCAGCCTGATGCATGTTATGAGTAACCATGACGATCGTATACTCCTTTTTCAAATCCTGTGTCAGTTCTTCAATCTTGAGTGTGGAGATTGGATCAAGCGCCGACGTCGCTTCGTCCATCAGCAGAATATCAGGTTGTCCAGCAATCGCACGTGCGATGCACAGACGCTGCTGCTGACCGCCTGATAAGCTAAATGCTGACTTCTTGAGATGATCCTTCACTTCTTCCCATAGGGCAGCTTGCTTCAAACTACGCTCTACAATAGTATCCAGCTCTGCTTTGGATTTGACGCCATGCAGACGCGGGCCATAAGCCACATTTTCAAAAATAGACTTTGGAAATGGATTCGGTTGTTGGAATACCATTCCTACCTGCTGACGCAAGCTCTCCACTTCTACTTCATCGCCATAAATGTCCGCGCCGGCAATTTCCACCTTGCCCTCGATGCGCGTGCCTGGAATCATGTCATTCATCCGATTCAACGTGCGTAGCAATGTCGATTTGCCGCAACCGGATGGGCCGATAAATGCAGTCACTGCTTTTTCTTTAATCGTAAGACCGATATTTTTAAGAGCATGATGCTTCTCATAGTATAAGTTCAACTCGTCAATCCGAATAATGTCTGACACAAGGTCACACTCCCCTGATTTCTCTATATTCATCGCACGAAGCCGTCTATCAGAGCGGCTGGCATCTATAAATCATACGGGACGTTTGTAAAGCGTGAGCTCCCGAATTGTAAAGGGAGTGTAAAAATTGTTAGAGTGCTCGTTGACCCTTGATTTGCTGTTCTAATGTGTCGATCACCAGCGTTGTCAGGCGGCTGGCTTCCCCGGCAGTTCCATGCAAACGATGCGCCTGAGCAGACGCGTGATCGGCCACTGCTGCCATTTCGCCAAATAACTGATCTGCCTGAGTGATTCGCAGCATACTGTCATCCATCGTCTGTTTTGCCGATTGACTCGACTCGGCAGATTGCCCGATCATCTCGTTCAAGCCGCCTAACAGACGCGCGATATCCGATGACATACCTGTAATCCGCTCTGCCAGTAGTCTCATCTCTGATGCGACGACAGCAAAGCCTCGTCCCGCTTGCTGCGCACGCGCTGCTTCAATCGAAGCATTGAGTGCTAGCATACTACTCTGACCCGCAAGCTGTGCCACATCATCCACAACCTTGCGTGCCTGCACGGTATGCTCTAGCATATGCTCTGCCTGTACACGCTGGCTGTTCACCAGTTGCTGTGCCTGTCGGAATTGCTGACTTGCCTCGGCAAGCTGATGATGACCCGCAACAGTACGCTCCTTGATTTCTGCTAATTGACGCGACGTTTCATTCGCGGCTGTACTCACCGTATTCACCGCCTGACCGATCTGCTCTACATAACCATGAGAAGCTTGAAGCGACTGTACACGCTGCTGCTCTGCCCCAGCTTGTAATTGGCGAGATAACTCCATCAGATCGCGAATCGTGATCACACCTGCTAGCTTGCCCTGTTCTGTAAGCAGCACACATTCATAAAAGGATTCGCCTTCTCGAGCAAGCGCCGCATCCACCACGGCTGCGGGTTGATCGCTCAGCTTCATAATGAGCGGATTACACTGGCTAAATCGAACCGTGCTACGTGCAAAATACAGCTCTGTCGCAAAACGACTCGCCATACGGCGATAAAATTGCTCACGCATAATTAACCCGCTCGGCTCTCCCCGATCATTACAAACCGTGACACAGGGAAGCTGTGGTTGTTCGCGAAATCGCTGCAAGGTGTCTCCGCAGGTTTCGTTATTCGGAATTTCCGGGACAGTCACCAGGTAATGACGGAGTTCACATTCCGGTTGGGATATAGAGACTTGGGCTGGTTCACTGATGGAAAGTATCGTTTTAGGCTGAGCTACAGGCATATTAGCTGTCTGGAGCTTCGATGATGGCTTTTGCTGTGTCGTATCAGACGGCTTGGATGTAACTGACTGCTGTAGATGATCTAGAGCTGGGCTTGTTTTTGCATGTGCTGCTGGAGCAATCATTACACCCTTGCGACTTGTTGCTACGTTACTACTACTTTTAGCCGAGCTGGACTGATTCATAGTGCGTGTTTGCGATGTCGTTGATTTCGTTGTCGCAGTCATTACGGACTTCGCTGGTTGTGGCCGCGCAGCTGGTATGACCGTGGAGCCGGATCTGCCCTGTTGGTTTATGCTTTGTTTGACTGAAGTAGCTTCTGTAGCCTCGCTTCCACTACTTCCTTGTTGTTGATTCATCGGAGACACCGATTGCTCTACTGTTAATAGAACAGAGACAGCAGATGAAACGGATTCCTCGGCAGTAGACTCAGGTCGTGCTGCTACTGGAATACTTGTACTGGTATGGTTAAGCTCAGCTTCTACGGCAGAAGAGCGCGAGATCGAATCGTTGACGATTACTGTAGGGATGGATTGTGTGAGATCAGCAGAAACAGACGGTAATAGGTCTCCATCCGCAGATGGTCTAGGTGTAGGTGCCGCATTAGAATGAGAAGCAGGTGCTAGTGAATCTGTGATGGTCGGTTCTGAGGCTTCAGCGACTGGGGCTGGTTCCCGTTCTTTTAAGGCTTGCGTAGTCAATCGTATCGACTCCTTAGTTCTTTAGTAGTACTCACCCCTACAGACTAATGGATCATTGTAAAATGAATTACGTGCTTTTTGCATATCTATGTAATATATCTCGGTAATATTAGTAGATGTACTGGATTTTAAATGCATAAAAAAAATGCTCATCACTCCGTTAACCGGAATGAGGAGCACCTGCTTTTTTACGTACAACCAATTTATAACCAACACCGCGAATGGAATCAATATGCACGGAGTCAGGATCAAGTTCGAGCTTTTTACGTAGGGAGCTGACGTGAACGTCTACTGTACGCTGTCCACCAATATAGTCAAAGCCCCACACCGCATTCATCAGATCATCGCGTGTCATGACGACTCCCGGCTTACGTGCTAGATAGAGCAGCACTTCAAATTCCTTTGGACGCAGTGTAATCTGCTGTGTACCTAGTGCAACCTCATACTTGTCTGGATAGATCATCAGATCGCCAAGTTCAATGCGACTTTCCTGTACATCATCGTCAACCGGCTGATCTTCACGTCCAGTGGCGCGTCGTAATACCGCTGCTACACGAGCAAGCAGTTCCGATACACCAAATGGCTTCGTAATATAATCATCCGCGCCCGCCTTGAGTCCTTCTACAACTTCCTCTTCCGCATTTTTCGCTGTCAAAATAACAACGGGTGTGCGAATGCCAGAGCTTCTCAGCTTGCGTAAAATATCCAATCCCGACAGACCGGGTAACATCAGATCCAGCAAAATCAGCTCAAAGGATTCGCTCTGAGCGCGTTCCAGTCCGGCACTGCCGTGATCTTCTACAGTTACCTCATACCCTTCCTGGGTCAGGTTGTAGGATAGTAAACGGGACAACGTTGATTCATCTTCAATGACCAGCAATCGTTTAGTCATGATAACCTCCACTCGGGTTTACATTTCTTTCACCGTGACCAGCATATCACTATTTTGTTAACACAGTGTAAAATAAAATAATTTGGTTATCCAGCAGTTATCCCGCCATTAAAATTCATCATAATTCCGGCTCATCCTCTTGCAATAACGGTAAGCTTACCGTGAAGGTCGAGCCGATATTTACTTCACTATCGACCGTCACCTGACCATGATGCAGCTCCACCAGATGCTTCACAATAGACAAGCCCAGCCCTGTACCACCTGAGCTGCGTGAGCGTGCTTTATCCACCCGGTAAAAGCGCTCGAATATACGCGGCAGATCCTTGCGTGGAATGCCCATACCCGTATCGGTCACATCAAAAATGATCCGTTCTTCCCCTTGCTCAGACACCGCTTCTCTCACATGCAGATGTACCTGACCACCATCCTGAGTATAGTTTATCGCATTGGAGATTAAATTAACAAAAATCTGGCGTAACCGATCTTCATCGGCTTCCATGAAAATTTCTTCAGGAACATTCATCTCTAGCGTAATATTTTTCTTCGCTGCTGATGAGTTAATCATCTCGCGTATCGTTTCAAAAAACGGCTGCAAATGAATCGGTGAGAAGTTCAGTGGTGAACGCTTGGATTCAATTTTGGACAACTCCAAAATATCACCGATCAGACGGTTCAGTCGCTCACTTTCATCGTAGATAATTTGTAAAAATGATCGGGACGTCTGTTCATCCTTCACTCCGCCGCTCATGAGCGTCTCGGCAAAACCTTTGACTGCCGCAATCGGTGTCTTCAGCTCATGCGATACATTAGCGACAAATTCACTACGCATCCGTTCCAGACGACGAATATTGGACACGTCCTGAATGAGGAATAGCATCCCGCGATACGTATCATCATCCTCGAACATCGGCACGCCATCAATCTCGATCAGACGCGGCTCTGGATTGTACAAGGTCTGCTCATCATGAATACGTTCCTTACGCCGAAGTCCGTCACCAAGCAGCTTGCTCAGTTCATAATGCTGCTTCAGCTCCTGATAGGATTTACCGATCATACGCTTGGAGTTAATGCTGAGCATCTCCTCGGCGAATCGGTTGATCAGTGCGATATTGCCGTTATTGTCGACCATGACCATCCCTCCGGTCATGTTGGCAAGCACGCTTTGTAGCAGATCCTCATTATCACGAATGACCTTGAGCTGCATTTCCAGACTGTCTGCCATATTATCAATCGCTTTGCCAAGCTCACCGATCTCGTCCTTCCGATCCAGACGCACCCGTGCGCCATAATCCAGTCGAGAGATGCGATTAGCGACACGTGTAATATGCTCGAGTGGACGAGTCAGGCTTGCAGCCACGCTATAACTAACCACTGCCGCTATAACGAACAATACCAGCAGACTGAGTCCCATAATCGTCCATGTGCTGCGCACACCATCCTCTACCGCTACAAGACTCATCGACAAACGAATATAGCCATCGAATTGCCCTACTTTTTGTACAGGTGCAGCAACGTATAACATATTCTCCTTAAGCGTGCTGCTATAACGAACAGCGCTACCCACTCCATCACGCGCTGCAGCGACGATCTCTTCACGACTTGCATGATTGTTCATCGTACGCGGATCACTCTCGGAATCGCCGATGACTGTGCCGTCCTTTTCGATAAACGTAACTCGCGAATCGGTTAATCTGCCGATTTGCAAAGCTTCACGCGAATAATAGCTCAGCACATCACTGGAAGGAGCCTCATTCGTATTGCCAACAGGCTTGAACGTAAATGTCGTTTCTAGCAGACGAATTTCACGTAGCATGTTTTCTTCCAGCGTATGCTCGTGGGAATTACGGTAAATATGCGCCATCGTAAACGCGGCTGCTAGACCCAGTACAGCCAGCAATACCATAATAATGATGGTCAGACGAATGCGAAACGGTTTCATGCGGATGTGTCAATCTCCTTTAATATAATTTGCTTCCTTAAGTCGCTGCCTACTTCGGTACGCTTCAATGCGCCGAAATACGGAATATTGTAGCGTAGCCATTGGCTGCTGAAGCATAATACCAAGCACGACGGGCACAGCAGTCTGTGGGCTAAAATAGCCCATCGCAATGACCATGCCGACCGATATATTACGCATGCCTGACGTATACGCCAGCGTCACCGGGAGCTCACGACCTTTCGCGCGAAGTATACCAGAACAGACGTAACCGAGTCCATAGCAAAGCGCAACTGTCAGTAGCACCGAAGGCACCACGAGCACCAGATCTCCCTTGAGTGCACTCAGCTGAGGCGCAATTGCTGCAGCATTAAGGAGTACAACACCGGCAAAGCACAGCTTGGATAACGGCTGCGTAATCGGAGCAGACCATGGCTTAAAGCGTCCGCGCGACAATTCATACACCACCATACCAAGGATTGTCGGTAGCACGATAATTAACATCAAATCTCGAATCATTCCGAGTGTGTCAAAGGCAATGCTTGTCCCGAATAACCACTTGATTAAGCCTGGCACCACAAAGGGGCTAATCGCGGAATCGACAATCACAAGAGCGAGCGCCAGCGCCACATTACCATACGACATACTCACCCAGAGTACCGACGATACACCAAGTGGAATCGCTGTGAACAGTACCAGCCCAACCGTATAAGGCGATCCTGCTCCAAATAGTAATGTTCCTAATTCATAAGCAAGCAAAGGTGCAATCAGATGCGCCATCACGAGTGTGACCATCACAGGTAATGGCTTTTTCAGGACTCCCTGCACATGTGCACGTCCGCAACCAATGCCCATCACAAACGTGACAAATGCAAATAGATACGGAATCCAGCCCGTGTAAGCTATTAAATACTTCGATAATACAAAGCCAAGCAGTAAAGTACATGGAATAATCGCAAACATATATTTTTCGAAAAGTCGTGTAAATGTAGCCATCTGTTCCCTCATACGTATGTCCTTTCTGTAGATCACTTTCATGGATTACGTTCCATGATAGCATACTCTGTTCCAGATCAGACGCAGAATGGAAATAATGATCCAAAAAAAGTTTAACGTGTGCATAAAAGCTTTTGTTGTATACATGATAGAATAGGCTAAGCCGGAGCTTATTCCTTCGTAATTCAAAAGTTCAGGAGAATAATCTCTATAACTAACACATAAACTACTACATAAACAGAGACGTCAACTAGCCTATCAGCTAATCTCTAATTCAGCAAAAAAGGAGCCTGTTCACAGGCTCCTTCTCATCAACTTATTTTAAAATATTAAAATCTACATCTGCCGTATCAACCATTCACGACTTCGCCGCCGTTCACATGGATAATCTGTCCGGTCACATACGACGAATCCGTACTTGCCAGATATACATAAGCAGGTGCGACTTCATCCGGTTGTCCTGGGCGTCCCAGTGGCTGGGATTGTCCGAACTCTTCCACACGCTCTGGATCGAATGTAGCTGGAATGAGCGGTGTCCAGATCGGTCCTGGTGCAACACCATTTACACGAATGCCCTTTTCTGCCAGGTTCATCGACAAGGAACGGGTAAAGGAAACAATGGCGCCCTTGGTCGAAGAATAATCGAGCAGTGACGGGCTACCACGATAAGCTGTGATAGAAGTTGTATTGATGATGCTAGAACCTTCCTTCAGATGCGGCATCGCAACCTTCGTTATATAAAACATACCGAAAATATTTGAGCGGAAGGTCCGTTCCAGTTGCTCCGCTGAAATGTCTTCAATCGACTGCTGTACATGCTGCTCAGCCGCATTGTTGACTACGATATCTAATCCACCGAGGTCTGTCACAACCTGTTCAACGGCCGAGCGCGCAAAGCTCTCGTCTCCGATATCCCCCGCAATCGTAATGCACTTACGCCCTTCGGCTTCGACGTGACGCTTCGTTTCTTCGGCATCCTGATCTTCTTTTAAATAAATAATGGCGACATCTGCGCCCTCTTTGGCAAAATATACGGCAACAGAACGTCCGATCCCGCTATCTCCACCTGTAATGAGAGCTCGTTTTCCTAATAGCTTGCCAGCCGCCTTATACTCCGGTGCTTTGAACTCCGCGCGTGGCGTCATTTCAGATTCACGACCTGGCAAGGATTGTTGTTGTGCGGGTACGCTTTGTGGTTTACTGGACATGTTCAGTTCTCCTTTCATTCAGTGCATGATGATAACACATATGAGGTTAAGCTGAATGCTTTGATCTGGAAAATGCCTCCCAGTTCACTACGTTCCGTTATTACCACACACTTCGCGCCATTAAACAAAATAAACAGAATCCGTTCTCTATTTTCTCTTTCTTTGCAACAAACAACGATGAAGTCACACTGGGTGTTCAGCATAGCTGGCGATATGATTTTGGTTAAACTTTGTACACTATAATTATATTTTATTGGATTCGGCTCAGATCATAATTGAAATGAAAATAGATCGGTTCAAGATCGCGGTGCCACCTAATATTACTCCAATACCAGTAACGACTTTCATTCGCTATATCGTTCATTTTAACTAGCCTGTATCAATAACTTATCCATATTCAAATAAATATGAATAGATGCAAAATAAGCGGATGATACTCATCAATCGAGTGTTCATCCGCTTATTCAGCGATTCACTATGCAGTTCTTCATCAATCCACGATTCGATTTAGATTAGATGACGGTATACCATGAAGAATGTCATGATTAGCAGACATACGGCAAGCCCCATGCTAAGTGCACGAATCTTACCGGTATGCACAAGAATATCTTGTTTTTGCTGAATGTTAGCAAGTGCCAGGCGAAGTGGCTTGCCCATGATACCGCCCAGGGCAGCAATCGCCAGTAGCAATACCACTACGATGACCATCCATGCAATTGAATATTCGCCCTTGGTCATGAGGTATCCACCCGTTAGCAATTGTACAATCAAGCCAAACTGCGCGATACGATTAAGCACGCGAATAATGGCAATCGCACCGGACTGCGATTGGCCATCCAGGCTTGGCAACTTGGCAGCAATAAACGGCAGCAACAAATAGAATCCTGTCGATAAAGCACCCAAAATGTGTAAAAACACGAGGAATCGTTCCAACGCTTTTCTCTCCCATCAAAATGAATTTGGATCTTGCTGTGTCAGATCATATGTAGAGTCACCCTTGCATGAAATGCTATCTGACAAAATTCAGGCAAGATCTATCTGCAATCTTATTTTAACCAAGTTGATGTTAAAAATATAGCTTGTTCTTGAATCTGACATTGGCGATAGGGGGATGCTGCATCAAAGTATACAAAAAGCCCCTAACCTCATCGCCGTAGCGCAAGGTTAGGGGCTCTACATAATCATCTTAGAGATCGAATACAGTAGCTAGAAACTTTCGTTATACAGCCAGACGTAGGGACATTACATTATACGCCTAATCTGCAAATCGGTTAACGAGTAACGATCTGCAATACACTGCGAACCGAATCGGCTGACTTGTTCAGCGCAGCTTGTTCTTCATCGGTCAGTTCGAGTTCGAAGATGCGTTCGATGCCGTCGCCGCCCAGGATGACAGGTACACCCATGAACAATTGATCGTAGCCGTATTCGCCTTCAAGATAAGCGATGACGGGTAGGATGCGTTTCTTGTCCTTAAGGATGGCTTCTGTCATTTGCGTGAGTGCAGCAGCCGGTGCGTAGTACGCACTACCGTTACCGAGCAGGTTGACGATCTCGCCGCCACCTACGCGGGTACGTTGCACGATTTCTTCTAGTCGTTCTGGAGAAATGAGTGTACTGATCGGGATGCCGCCTACGCTGGAATAACGGACAAGGGGAACCATATCGTCACCATGTCCACCCAGTACGAAGCCGCGTACATCTTCGACAGATACATTCAGTTCTTCTGCGATAAAGGTACAATAGCGTGCTGTATCGAGTACACCGGATTGTCCGATGACACGATTTTTCGGAAAGCCGAGTGTTTCGTGAGCTACATAGGTCATGGCATCGACCGGATTACTCAAAATAATGACAATGGATTCCGGCGAATGTTGCTTAACCTGTTCACACACTGCACGCACGATGCCTGCATTGGTATTAACCAGATCATCGCGGCTCATGCCCGGCTTGCGGGCGACACCTGCCGTAATAATGACGATATCTGAGTTTGCGGTATCCGCATAATCGGCTGTACCGCGAATCCGGCTATCGAAGCCTTGAACCGGACTTGCTTCCAGCATATCAAGCGCTTTTCCCTTGGTTGGGTTTTCGAGCTGCGGAATATCTACCAGCACTACATCACCAAGTTCCTTCTGGGCTATCATCAAAGCAGTGGTTGCGCCAGTAAACCCGGCACCCACGATCGTGATCTTTTTGCGCTTAATCGCTGTCATGAAGCCATCCTCCTACATGTTTTCGATTACTTTATCGGCAAACTCGGAGCATTTCACTTCTGTTGCTCCATCCATCAGGCGAGCAAAGTCGTAAGTTACTGTTTTGTTGTTGATCGACGTTTCCAGACCTTTGTAGATCAGGTCAGCCGCTTCTTGCCAGCCCAGATGCTCAAGCATCATAACGCCGGACAGAATAACAGAACCTGGGTTCACAACATCTTTGTCAGCATACTTCGGTGCAGTACCGTGAGTTGCTTCGAAGATCGCGTGTCCTGTTACGTAGTTGATGTTAGCGCCCGGTGCGATACCGATACCGCCAACTTGTGCTGCCAGTGCATCGGACAGATAGTCACCGTTCAGGTTCAGCGTTGCGATTACATCGAACTCAGCTGGACGAGTCAGAACTTGTTGCAGGGCGATATCAGCAATCGCATCTTTGATGATGATTTTGCCAGCATCTTCAGCCGCTTTTTGTGCAGCATTTGCAGCGTCTGTACCTTGCTCGTCTTTGATTTTATCGTATTGTGCCCATGTGAATACTTTGTCGCCGAATTCAGCTTCAGCCACTTCGTAACCCCAGTTTTTGAAGGCACCTTCTGTAAATTTCATGATGTTACCTTTGTGTACAAGAGTAACGCTCTTACGACCGTGGTCGATAGCATATTGTACAGCTGCGCGAACAAGGCGCTTGGAGCCTTCTTCGGATACAGGCTTGATACCGATACCGGATGTTTCTGGGAAACGGATTTTGTTAACGCCCATTTCGTTTTTCAGGAATTCCAGTACTTTTTTCACTTCTTCTGTACCTTCTTGATACTCGATACCTGCATAGATGTCCTCTGTGTTTTCGCGGAAGATAACCATGTCAACCAGCTCAGGACGTTTTACAGGGGAAGGTACACCGTCGAAGTAACGTACTGGACGCAGGCACACGTACAGATCCAGCTCTTGACGCAGCGCCACGTTCAGGGAACGAATACCGCCACCGATTGGCGTAGTCAGAGGACCTTTGATTGCAACGATATACTCGCGGATCGCTTCCAGCGTATCAGCAGGCAACCATTCGCCGTATGTATTGAATGCTTTCTCACCGGCGAAAACTTCGTACCAAGCAATCTTTTTGGAACCACTGTATGCTTTCTCTACAGCTGCATCCAATACGCGAACGGATGCTTTCCAGATATCACGGCCTGTTCCGTCACCTTCGATATAAGGAATGATCGGATTGTTAGGCACCTGAAGTGTTCCATTGTCAATGGTGATTTGCTCACCAGCAGTTGGCAGTTCGTACTTTTCAAAGTTCGGCATGATTAAAGTTCCTCCTCAGATTCATTCTATATTCGTTCATGTCCCGGTATCTTCCCAAAGCTTCATGGTCGCCCGAAAAGAAACACCCCGTCTTATGTAGGAATCGCACCTTCATTATGCTCTTCATGCAGACAGCTACAGATGGTAACCACCCTGCTTATCGTTAGGCACACATGCGCACACAAAGCCGTTACGCTCGGATAAATTCCGGCGTTCCGGCTCCATGTAGGCTGCTTGCTCTTCACGATAAGATGTGAACAACATCACTGACATGCGCTTCAGACAACGGTTGTACTTATTTTAACAGACACCAGAAGTTATTGAAAAGCCGGATTTGTTAGCTGTTCCTATCTACAGAGTCGCAGGCACGCCAAATTAGCGTACTTCGACCGGGCTATACTGTTGGTCTGTCGGGCCTACATACTCCGCGCGAGGGCGAATGATGCGGTTATTTTCATACTGTTCCAGAATGTGTGCAGACCATCCAGATACACGACTAATCGCGAAGATCGGTGTGAACAGACTACGTGGAATGCCCAGCATGGTATACATGGAAGCAGAATAGAAATCGACATTCGGCTTCAAGCCTTTACGCTCGGTGATGATCTCGTCGATACGTACGCTCATGTCATACAGAGTCAGATCATTGTTCAGCTCGCCCAGTTCGCGGGACATCTGTTGCAGATGCTTCGCACGTGGATCACCGTTTTTGTATACGCGGTGACCAAAGCCCATGATCTTTTCTTTATTATCGAGCTTGGATTGGATGTAGCTCTCCAGATTGTCTGGTGAACCGATCTCTTCCAGCATCTTCATTACCGCTTCATTCGCACCACCGTGCAGTGGGCCTTTGAGTGCGCCAATCGCAGACGTTACGCCAGAATAAATGTCCGACAAGGTTGCTACCGTAACACGTGCAGCAAATGTAGAAGCGTTCAATTCATGATCGGCATGCAGAACCAATGCTTGATCCAGTGCTTTTACCGCAACTTGATCCGGCTCTTTGCCAGTCAACATGTACAGGAAGTTATGAGCAATGGACACACCTTGCAGCGGTGCCAGTGGCTCTTGTCCTTCCGCGATGCGTCCGATTGCAGCAACGATCGCTGGCAATTGTGCTTGCAGCTTGATCGCCTTTTGCTGATTCGCTTCCAGACTCATGTCGTCCGCATCCTCATCGTATAATGCCAGTGCAGACACGGCACTACGCAGAGCAGCCATACGATTCATATGTGTAGGGTACAGTTTGATTTGTTCGATAAGTGCATCCGGCAATACTGCATATTTATCCAGATCCTTTTGTAACTGGTCAAGCTCGTTCTGATTTGGCAGCTTACCAAACCAGAGCAAATACGCGACTTCCTCAAAGCTAGCGTTTACAGCCAGGTCATCAATATTGTACCCACGGTACGTTAAAACTCCATCGACAATGGAGCTAATGGATGAGCTTGCAGCGACAACGCCTTCCAAACCTTTGGTAGCTGTCATATTCTTCTCTCCTTTGCAGAACGATTCTTGAAGTTTGTCCAATTTGTAAATGAAAACAGTTACATTTTAAAAAATGTAAAAAAATGAAGATTACTATATGCAGGAATCGGTATAAATTCTTATCGCCGGACCTTACACCTGCCACTAACCTTCCAAGAACCTTATATCATCATACTTTATTTTGACGGACTTGTGAACAAAAGTAGATATCGTTAGTATATCAAAATGTTTTATCACAAAGATAACTTTTTTTTGTAAACCCTTGCAAAACCGATAGTAGTCACTGAATTTACCATTTTTATGATGAAATTTGAATTCACTTGGGGGCTGGAAAAGAACGAACTTTAACCGTTTTTAGCGCTTTACACATGTCTTTTAGATAGATGAATATATCTTTTGCTCATTTATATATCTTCATATAGCGATATCAGTAGCAGCATATAGTGTAAAAATCATATCCAAGACGACTGGTTTTATATTCGCATATAAGTATAAAAATACATTATTATAGAGAATTTTGCTTATTAGCACACAATCCATTAGCTTTTATTTCATACTGTCATGTCATGCTCTTGCGAAGCCACGCTTATACGGTATCGTTTCAAAGCTCTATTCCCTCGTTTAACTCATACTATGAACGGTATTACATAATCTTGCTTTTGATATTGTCTGAGAGGAGCGTAAATCATTTGAATCCCCTGATCCGTGGACGGATTTTGCGGGGAGTGTGGGTGCTGGTAGTGATTATATTGACCATCGTCGGTATCCGCTATCTGTTTCCACTACTCTATCCGCTTTTGCTTGCCTGGTTATTTGCGTATGCGATGAGTCCGCTCGTACGCTTATTGCAAAACCGACTTCGATTGCCTCGCTGGCTTGCCGTCTCGCTATCGCTACTCGTTTATTTTGGTGGTGTGATCGCTCTGGTCTCCCTGTTGATTACTCGACTTGTGCAAGAAACGATTACGTTAATGGATTCGTTTAATGATCATATTGATAGCTGGCGTGCGATGTTTGTTGGCTGGACCAAAAATGATCGGATTCAGTCCATTATTGACGAAATCAATGGCTTTTTGCAGCAAGGTCAGTCACAGGGCACACTAAACGATAATTTAACACAAACGACGCAAAGTCTGACCGGAATGGTTAGCAGTATCGTCACGAACATTTTAAATTATGTACTCGACTTCCTGACAGCACTGCCGAACTTTGCCTGGATCATTGTGGTCGTTGTTTTATCGGCATTCTTCATTAGCAATAGCTGGGACCGTCATACTCGGATGGTATCTGGCTGGTTCCCTTCCAGTGTTCGCCAGCCTGCTACAGCGATCTGGGGCGATCTACAAAAGGCATTATTCGGTTATATCAAAGCTCAAGTGATTCTTATCTCAATTACCGGCGTGATCGTCATTGTGGGTCTATTCATCTTACAGGTTCCATCGGCACTATTGATTGGTTTACTGATCGGTCTGGTCGATCTACTCCCTTATCTGGGCGTAGGTATCGTGATGGTGCCGTGGGCGATCTATAGCTTCATGAGCGGTGATGTAGGGCTTGGTATCGGTCTAGGCGTTGTCTACGTGATTGTACTCATTGTACGTCAAATGATCGAGCCGAAGATTCTTGCGAGCAATGTCGGATTGGATCCGCTGGCAACGATCATCAGTATGTTTGTCGGTCTAAAGCTGTTCGGAGCACTTGGTTTGATCATCGGGCCTGTAACGCTCGTACTGGTTACAGCACTTAACCGAGCAAATGTTTTCCGTGATCTGCGTAATTATATCGTTAATGGCAAGGTGAGGCAGTCCTAGCAGTGCTGTATAAACACAAATGTGAGATGCGATCCCTGTAGAACATAGAAGATACGGTATCATAGAAGACACTCAATTAAATACAAGAACAAATAAAGCCTCTCCTCTACTAGATACGTGTTTAAACGCATTCGCTAATAGATGAGAGGCTTTTATTTGATAGGACATAGCCATTGATGCATGTAGCCATTTCCATACTTGTTCTACCTTAATTACTTAGATCGGTACTGTAATTGTCGATCTAGATGTATTGTAGTGTCCTTTCAAGCTTACGGACGGTAAATTGTAATGGAGCCCTTTTTCATCCGCTTCTCGATCCATTTGAGTAGCAGATTACGGTAGATCGGACGCGTTAATGGAAAGACAAGAGTGAAGCCGATCACGTCTAACACAAAGCCAGGCAAGACGAGCATAATACCACCGATAAATACACAGAGTCCATCTAACATTTTCCGACCAGGGGGTTGATTTGCCTCAATTAATGCACGTGTATCTTCTAATACTTTACGACCTTCGAAGCGCATCATGACTACGCCGATCAGGGAGGTAACTATGAGTAGCAGCAGCGTATTCCAGCCGCCGATCCAATCAATCATCTGGAGGAAAACATACCATTCCAGTAGCGGTATAATAATAATGAATGCAGCAATAATCCATTTTTTCAAGCGATAGCTCTCCTCTCTAGTCCTGCAAGGACCGTACAAGTGCATCATACAGCGACGGCAATACTTTATCAAGCCGGACAGGTGCAAAGTCACGGTTCACCCAGACATGCCGTGTAGAACCACTTGTAAGCGGCTCCCCAGGAAGCTGATCCTCATCGGCAAAGATTGGACGTACACCTGCAGACGACGCGTCTCCGACCGAGCTATCCTCATCTGCAAGCAGATGAATGCGATATTCATAATCAATGCGCAGACGTGAAAAATTCACAATGCGCGTATACACCGCTACGCGATCATCATACCTTGCTGGACGACCATAAGATAACGATGCATCAATCAGTGGCAATAATACACCTGCCTGCTCCATATCCCGGTAACGGAATCCCAGATCACGAATCATCTCCGTCCGCCCCAATTCAAACCAGTTCACATAATTCGTATGATAAACGACACCCATCGGATCATTCTCTTGGTAACGGACACGAAAAGAAATTCCGTGCCACTGACTTGGTAGATTTAGTTGCTTACTCATACTCTGTTCTCTCCTCTATTCCAGTTACAGTATATCCAGGGCTACCTCTCACACGGATGCATTACCTTTTTATTGAACCCCGTGTTAGAAAATCGCTAACACTAGATGTGTACGTATTGGTATACGTTTCGTTTCTAAAATCAGCAAAAAAAGCAATGGACAATGCCACTGCTTTTTTGCTAGTGCTATAACGCACAGATGCCAGGATTAGTTCGAGGACATTTGTGCTACTTTGATCAAGTTTGTAGAACCGGACTCACCCAGTGGGATACCAGCTGTGATGACAACCAGATCGCCATCTTTGAGCAGACCGGAATCTTTACCACCTTGCAGAGCTACAGCGAACAGCTCATCTGTAGAATGAGCTTGTGAACCTTTAACCGGATGCACACCCCATGCCAGAGACAGACGACGCATCGTTTGCTCATTCGTCGTTACTGCGATGATCGGTGCTTGTGGACGATATTTCGCTACAACGCGAGCCGTGTGACCGGACTCTGTGGAGGAAATGATCGCTGTTGCATTCAGATCCATTGCGCAGCTAGCTACGGATTGGCTGATTGCTTCCGTTACTGTTGTTTGTTGTGCATGGCTTTGCTTCAGGAAGATCTCACGATAGTTCAGTGCAGATTCTGCTTTTTCTGCGATGCGGGACATCGTCAGTACGGACTCTACCGGATATTTACCAGCAGCTGTTTCGCCAGACAGCATGATTGCATCTGTGCCGTCAAAGATCGCATTCGCTACGTCACTTGCTTCCGCACGAGTCGGACGCGGGTTACGTTGCATGGAATCCAGCATTTGTGTCGCTGTAATAACCGGTTTACCTGCACGGTTACATTTTTCGATCATTTGTTTTTGTACCAGAGGTACTTGCTCAGCTGGGATTTCTACGCCGAGGTCACCACGAGCTACCATCAGACCGTCAGACACTTCCAGAATTTCTTCCAGGTTGTCTACGCCTTGTTGGTTCTCGATTTTAGAGATGATTTGGATATGTTTTGCGCCTTTTTTCTCAAGCAGCTCACGAATTTCCAGTACGTCACTTGCTTTACGTACGAAGGAAGCAGCGATGAAGTCTACACCCTGCTCAATACCGAAAATAATATCGTTCGCATCTTTTTCTGTAATACCTGGCAGAGAGATGTTAACGCCCGGTACGTTTACGCCTTTACGGCCTTTGATTTGTCCGCCGTTTACGATGCGGCACTTAATCTCTGTACCTTGAACCTGTACTACGCTCAGTCCGATCAGACCGTCGTCGATGAGGATTGTGGAACCCACTTCAACGTCGCCTGGCAGATCAGTGTAGGATACAGTCAGACGATGCTGGTCACCCAGAATTTCTTCGGTAGTCAGCGTGATGTACTCATCTTGTACCAATTCGATTGGCTCTTCTTTGAGCTTACCGATACGGATTTCAGGTCCTTTTGTATCGAGCAATACCGCTACCGTTTTGCCCAGTTCTTGTGTTGCTTGCTTGATGTTTTTGATACGGTTACCGTGCTCTTCAAAGTCACCGTGAGAGAAGTTCAGACGGGCAACGTTCATACCTGCCATGATCAGTTTCTTTGTGTTTTCCAGGGACTCACTTGCAGGTCCAATCGTACATACAATCTTCGTTTTGCGCATAATTGATTTCCTCCGTTTTAAAGGCTCTCTATTGTTTGATTTCCAACATAACCTGTCGCCACACAGCAAACAGGCCCCAACAACTAAATTTACTACAATTTCGCACATTTGTATACAGAAGATGGACAATATTTATCCCGCTTATGCGATATCACCCATATCTTCCCAAACGCACCAATACCGCCCACGACCTTCCCTGCCGGGAGGCATGGACGGCATCATGGATTACACGCAATGATCGAGCACACTCTTAGTGAGGCAGTGCATCTGTCGAATCATCATTATGGAATGCGCTCGTAACCGAAGACAGATGCTCACTGTCTTCATCAGCGACCGCTGTTTGCTCTGTCGCTTCTGTGCCTTGTTCCTGTTGATCTGGTGTACCGAAGCTAGTCGGAATTTGCTTTTCAACGAATTCGCCAATTTTACGGAATTTGTTATAACGATCATTTACGAGTGCTTCAGCATCCAATCCAGCAAGCTGCTCTAATTGGTTCAGTAGCTCTTGTTTGATCGCTTCTCCCGTTGCTTCGTAATCTTTGTGTGCCCCGCCTTGCGGCTCAGGGATGATACCTTCAATAATCTCCATTTCAAGCAGGTCTGTCGCAGTGATCTTCATCGCTTCAGCCGCTTGGTCTGCCTTGGAAGCATCCTTCCACAGAATCGAAGCCGCACCGTTTGGAGAAATAGCCGAATAGATCGCATGCTCTAGCATCAATACGCGGTTACCCACGCCAATCGCTAGTGCACCACCACTACCGCCTTCACCAATCACGACACAGATTACCGGCACGCGCAGCTTCGCCATCTCCCACAAATTGCGTGCGATCGCTTCAGACTGACCGCGCTCCTCTGCTGTATTACCCGGATACGCGCCCTTGGTATCAATAAATGTAATAATAGGACGACCGAATTTCTCCGCTTGCTTCATCAGACGAATCGACTTACGGAATCCTTCCGGGTGCGGGCTACCAAAGAAACGAGCGATATTGTCCTTCGTATCTTTACCACGCTGTTGACCAATAATCGTGACCGGCTTGCCATCCAGACGTGCCAATCCGCCAACAATAGCGAGGTCGTCACCGAACATACGGTCACCATGCAGCTCGATAAAGTTAGTGAAGATGAGCGGAATCAGATCAAGTGTCGTTGGACGCTGCTGATTACGCGCTAAATGCATTTTCTGGGCAGCACTAATATTCGTATAGATTTCACCTTCCATCTGGCGATAACGCTCTTCCAAACGGTTAATCTCATCGGTAAAATCAATTTCTTTATCCTGACTAAACTGCTTCAGCTCGTCGATTTTTTTGCGCAATTCAACGAGAGGCATTTCAAAAGGCATCTCTCCTGCCACTTAAAATCCCCCTTTTCCCGTATGATAGTCCAGCAGATCGGCTAGCATGGACTTCATATCTTTACGATGTGTGACCATATCCAGTTGCCCGTGCTCCAAATTGAACTCGGCCGTCTGGAAGTTATCTGGCAACTTCTGACGAATGGTCTGCTCGATTACGATGCGTCCGGCAAAACCAAACAGAGCTCCCGGCTCAGCGATAATAATATCGCCCAGCATCGAGAAGCTAGCAGATACGCCACCCATCGTCGGATCGGTAATGACGGATATGTAAAGTCCGCCGTTCTCTTGATAACGCGCCAGCGCTGCGCTTGTTTTTGCCATTTGCATCAAACTGATGATGCTTTCCTGCATCCGTGCTCCACCGGAGGTAGAGAACATGATGAGTGGCAGTCCCTGCTCGTCAGCCGCTTCAATTGCACGCGTAATCTTTTCGCCTACTACCGAACCCATACTACCGCTGAAAAAGTCAAAGCTCATCACAGCAAGCATGACCGGATGACCTTCGATTTCGCCTTGACCAGTAATGACCGCGTCGCGAAGACCCGAGTTCATCTTTTGCTGCTCTAGCTTTTGCGCATAGCCTGGGAAATTCAGTGGATCGGTTGATTCCATTCCCGCATCCATCTCGGTAAATTTACCTTCGTCGACGGTCATGATGATCCGTTCAACAGCATTCAGACGCATGTGGTAGCCACAATTGCTGCATACCTTCAGGTTTTTCTCGAGCTCCTTGCTGTAATGAATCGTGCCGCATTTGCTGCACTTGTTCATTAAGCCTTCGGGAATTTCGCGTTTCGGGCGTTCCTGTGGCTGCTCATCTTCTGATGCGGGCTCATTGCTCCAGCGTTGTGAAGGAATGGTCGCATATTTTTTTTTCTTCTGAAATAAATCTCTAAACACAACTACACCTCTTCAGACGTATACTTGTTCCCTGTTTTATCAATGTGCGTTTGCTGCATGATTAACATGTAATACCGATCGCGCAACTCGCCTGCGGCATGTATGCGTAATCAGATCAATAATGTGGATAACCGGACTTCATCCGGCCCTGTCTGCTGGCAGATCATCAGGGATTGTGAACCCGGACACGGGAAGCCCGCATAATGGGATAATGATACCATACCACACTTTTTTATCGCAACAAAGAGACAACCTCATAAATCAATCCACCTGCTGTATCGAACAGATGGATTGATTTTAAAGGAAATGGATAAAAATAAGTGTTTTTTATTTGACGCGTACGGTTCCTTCGCCTAGCATTTCTTCCATTGCACTGAAAAGTGATGGAGATGGCTTGATACGATAACTACCGCTCAGATCAAGTAGCTTCTGTCCTTCTTCATAAAAGAGCATCGTACCGAGCTGACCTGGATGATCGGCGAGCAGCGTTTTTAGCTGTTCCAATCGTCCTGCTTGCTGGGCTTCACGTGTGATTTTGATATACACATGCTGCTGCGGCGCAGGTTGCTTGGTTGGTTCAGGCTCGGTTTGCACGCCTGTATTTGAATCTGAACTAGCATTTGTTTTGGTATCAGCTCCTGGCGTTGCTGTCACTGTACGCGAACTTGCTGGTCGATTCGGTGTGCGCGCTGGACGCGAATTTGTTCCCGATGAGCTAGTAGCCGACTCACTTCGCTCAGGCTTCTTGTTACGCGGTGATTGTATGCGCTGCTTCACTTTCTCTGCCATTTCATTCGCAGCTGAAGGCGTAAGCGGCACAACCTCTTCAGCAAGCAACTTGAAGCTTTCATCCTCTTGCTGCAAGCGCCCACGCACAATCAGCAGTACGCCTTTGTCTACGAGTTCGCGGCATTTGCGCCAAATTTCAGGGAACATAACCACTTCGCATTTCTCAATCTGATCTTCCATTTCCATGAATGCCATCGACTTACCCTGCTTGGTAGTAATGGCTTTGAGCGATACGACCATACCCGCTACAGCTACAATCGTATCATCCTCAGCTTCATGTAAGTTCATCAGACGAGATAGACCCGTTTGTTCAATCGTCCCCTCATAATCATCCAGTGGATGACCTGATAAATACAAGCCGAGTAGCTCACGCTCAAATTCAAGCTGCTCGCCACCTGTAAATGGCGGCACATTGGGATAAGATACCTCCCAGTTCGGCTTCTCACCCAGATCAAAATCAAACATCTCGATCTGAAGCTCCTCACGCTCCTTGCGCCATTTGGCTGCTTCCTTGATCGTCTCATCGAGCATCTGCAAGAGCTGTGCCCGATGCCCTGGCAGACTGTCAAAAGCACCCGCCTGAATGAGTGACTCAATGACTCGCTTATTGCAAGCCTTCGGATCAACTCGGCGGCAAAAGTCGATCAGACTGTCAAATGGTCGTTCCTGGCGTTCCTTAATGATGCTATGGATCGCCTGAGTGCCGACATTTTTGACAGCGCCGAGTCCAAAGCGGATATGTCCAGTCACTTGATACAGAGCCGATTCCTTCGCATCCGATGGCTGGGAGAGATTCGCTTGTTCAGATGCGTATAATTCCGTACCTTCTGTTGAATCCGGATGAGACACTGAACTGCTATTAGGAGCCTCCTCTAGTACCGGTGTAAAATTAACTCCACTTAAATGAATATCCGGTGGTAACACTTCAACGCCAATTCGCTGACATTCCAGTACATATTCAGCAACTTTACGATGTGTACCCATGACAGCGGTCAACATCGAGGCGATGAATTGAACTGGATAATGTGCTTTGAGATACGCAGTTTGGAACGCCAGCACACCATAAGCAGTCGCATGAGCACGCGGGAAGCCATAATCAGCAAAACGTACAATCATATCGTAAACTGCGTTTGCATCCTGCTCGGTATAACCAAGCTTTAAGCTACCACTCACAAAGTGCTCTCGCTCCTGATCCAGCACTTCACGTTTCTTCTTCGATACCGCACGGCGTAGCAGATCCGCTTCACCAAGCGAAAATCCAGCCATCAACGAAGCAATCTGCATAATTTGCTCCTGATAAACGATAATGCCGTACGTGTCTTCCAAAATCGGTTTTAAGTCTGGATGTGGATATTCCACCACAGCACGTCCATGCTTGCCATCAATATAACGTGGAATGAAATCCATCGGACCTGGACGATACAGCGCATTGACCGATACGATATCTTCAAATTCACTTGGCTTCAAATCACGAAGCACGCGGCGGATACCAGCCGACTCGAGCTGGAATACGCCCATTGTATCGCCCTGACTGAGCATCTGATACGTGAGTGGATCATTATCGGCTATTTGTTCAAAGTCAATCGTTTCGCCTGTCTGTTCTTTAATCCATTCAAGGCAACGCTCAATGATCGACAGTGTACGCAGACCGAGAAAATCCATTTTCAGTATGCCGATCTCTTCCAGATTTTCCATTGCATATTGCGTCAATACCGCGTGTTCACTACCTTCTTGCAGGGGTACAACATCGGTCAATGGGCCGCTGGAAATGACAACACCAGCAGCGTGTGTAGAAGCGTGACGCGGCATACCTTCTACCTTGATCGCTGTATCAATCAACTCACGTACCGAAGCTGACTTTTCATAGCGCTCACGCAGCTCGGGCACCTGTTCAAGTGCCTTATGAATCGTGACACCAATCTGCGCTGGAATAAGCTTCGCCGCACGATCGGTATCGGCATAAGGAACCGCTAATGCACGTCCTACATCACGAACAGCTGCACGCGCAGCTAACGTACCAAATGTAATGATCTGCGCGACGCGATCTCTTCCATATTTGGAAACGACATAGTCGATCATCTCGTCTCGTCGTAAATCACTAAAGTCAATATCAATATCGGGCATCGACACCCGTTCCGGATTAAGGAAACGCTCAAACAACAGCTTATATCGGATCGGATCTACATTTGTAATGCCCAATACATAGGCAACGAGACTACCTGCTGACGATCCCCGGCCAGGTCCTGTAGCGATGCCTGTACGATGGGCAAAGCTCATAAAATCCCAGACGATCAAGAAATAATCGGCAAACCCCATACTGCCAATCACAGACAGCTCATAGGCAAGTCGTTCTTCCAATCGGCTACGTTCTTCGGCATTATTCCACAGCTCACCACTGCTATACCGACGCTCCAAGCCTTCGCTACATAGCTGTTCTAGATATCGCTCCGCATTCAGCCCTTCTGGCAGTGGATGATACGACGGCAATAATGATTGACCCAGTGTAATGGTAAGATCACATTTGTCAGCAATACGTACGGTGTTGCTGATCGCTTCCGGTACATGGCGGAATAAAGTTGCCATTTGCTCGCCATTTTTCAAATAAAGTTGGTTCGTCGGAATGCGCAATCGTGTGTCATCGTCAACCGTTTTCCCTGTGCCGATACAGATCAGCACATCCTGCATCTTCGCATCGTCCTCGCTCAAGTAATGTACATCATTGGTAGCAACGAGCGGGATATTCAATTCACGCGCCAATTCGATCAACTGCGGCGTCACTTTCTTTTGCTCCGCCAGACCATGATCCTGTAGCTCGATATAAAAGTCTTCACCGAAAATATCTAAATACCGCTGTGCCGCTTGCTTGGCAAGCTCGGGTTCACCATGCAGCAAATGCTGCGGGATCTCTCCACCCAGACATGCGCTCAGGCAAATGATGCCTTCATGATATTCACGCAGCGCTTCGGGATCAATACGCGGCTTATAGTGAAAGCCTTCTAGATGTCCAATCGAGCACAGCTTCATCAGATTGCGATAACCGGTCTCATTTTTGGCGAGCAATAATAAATGATGAATCGGTTGATCCTTACGCGCTGCCTTCTCGCGCCGAGAACCTGCCGTATAATACACTTCACAGCCGATAATCGGCTTAATGCCATGCTGTAAGCAGGCTTTATAAAAAGGAATTGCTCCGTACATAACGCCATGATCAGTCAATGCGAGCGAAGTCATTCCCGACGCTGCCGCACGGCTTACCAGGTCCTGAATACGCGCAGCCCCGTCGAGCAGACTGTATTCACTATGCACATGCAAATGGACGAATGGGGTCATACGCTTCCCTGCTTTCTGTTTGTAAAATTCGTAGGCTAACGGTCTTGCTTTATGCCTCTGATCATAGAACGAAGTGTGCAGACCTAGCTACCATATTTTATCACATTCCATGGATCAAACTGCATATCACCACAAAATTTATTACTCAAGCTCGACAAAAATTGACAGTAATAGCTAAACTTCATAAGTTAATTACCGATAAAGAATTCATTAGATGTTCAAACAATATTTTTTAACATGAGAACAGGGGATACACGATATGAAAAGACAACTCATTATGATCGTATCACTCATTACGATTGTGCCATTACTCGTATTCGGCGCTTTCAGCATGATTAGCACGACGGAGAAGATCCAAAAAGACGCTTATAACATGAACGAGCAAAATGTTGAGCTCGTATTACAGAAAGCGCAAACATTAGTAAATACAGAGCTGGCGATGCTTCAGCAACTAGCCACCAATCCTGAACTCAAGCAATATACGGTACAACAATTACCTCAAGTGAAAAATCTACTCGCTCAGACAGCGAATATTCATCCTGAACTGCAAACGATCGTATTCAGCGGTGTCGACGGCCAGCAAATTGCCAAAAATACCGATGCTGATCTGGATAATGTAAGCGATCGTGATTATTTTAAACAACTGATATCGACGCAAAAGCCGGTCATTTCAGATGTAATCGTGAGCAAATCGAGTGGCAAAAAGATCATTAATATCGTTTACCCTATATTTGATAATAGTAATAAACTGAGCGGCCTGGTACAGTGCTCCTTGCCACTCGATACGATGAGCGATTATGCGAAGCAATTCTCCACTAATGGACAGACAGCGTATATCGCTGACCGTGCAGGTATCGTACTCGCCCATCCAGATGCCAAGCAACTGGATGCTGATCTCCATACAACAGCCGCTTTCCAGCAAGGCTCAGCAGGTAATCAGGGTACACTGGAGGCTGGCACAGGTTCGGCTAAAAAGCTCGTTTCCTTTGTTCATGATCCGGTAACCGGTTGGACGGTATTCAGCGAACAATCCTACGATGTCATCATGCAAGATTATTACGCTCTGCTCTACAGCAGCATTATTATTATGGTGATCTCCTTAATCGTAGCGATCGGCGCCGGCTACTGGTTCTCTAACCGAATTACACGTCCGATTATGCAGCTTGTCAAAGTTACTGAAGCTGTCGCTCAAGGCGATCTGACCACCACATGGGACATCAAAGCCAAGCATGAAGTAGGCGCATTATCTAACTCCTTATCGCAAATGACGACGAATCTGCGCGAAATTGTGTCTCATTTAAAAGATACATCGCTGCATCTAGCTTCTTCATCTGAACAGCTTAATTCCAGTGCCAGCGAAACCTCGGAAGCATCTCAGCATATTGCCGAATCTATCCAGCAGGTTGCCACAGGCTCTGAACGTCAGTCTGAGCAAGTCGGACACACATCAACGACTGTCTATCAAATGGCAGATGGCATTCAGCACATCGCAGGTAGCGCACAGCAAGTAGCAGCTACAGCTGCGCTCACCTCTGACAAAGTGACCGAAGGTGACGAAGCACTGCAATCGGCGAGCCGCGAAATCAACAAGCTGCAAACGATCTTTGGTGAGCTCTCTGGCTCGGTAGGAAGTCTCAGTACCCATTCTCAAACGATTGGTGAAATCGTAGTCGCTATCGCTCAAATTGCGAAGCAAACAAATCTGCTTTCCTTAAATGCAGGTATCGAAGCAGCTCGTGCAGGCGAGCATGGCAAGGGCTTCAGCGTGGTTGCCAAAGAAATTCGCAATCTGGCTGACGAAGCCTCGTCCTCTGCAAGTCAGATCAGTTCATTAATCGACCGTATTCAATCTGAGATTGAGACAGTGGTACAAAAAACCGATGCTGGCTCCAACGAAGTGGTGCACAGCATTCAAGCTGTACACACTGCTGGCGATTCCTTCCATCTCATTCGTTCGTATGTGGATGAAGTGGTGACGAGTATTCAAGGCGTTTCTGAGGCTTCCTCTACATTATCCGAAGGGACAGAGCAGGTGATTGCCTCGGTCAATCAGATGTCTGGTATTACGAGCGAAGCTGTTGGTGAGATCGAGTCTGTCTCCGCGGCTACTGAACAACAGCTTGCTACGATGCAGGAGATCTCTGCTTCGTCTGCGATGCTATCAAGTGTGGCACATGATCTGAAAACGATGGTGGAACGCTTTAAAGTTTAAAATCCACTCTCTGCATAACGAAAAAAGGATGACCCGCTCCACGGGTTATCCTTTTTGGTATGGAGCTATAATGGTTACGCATGATCAATAGATTGCAGAGTTAGCATCGACTTGGAGACAGGCGCATCTTCATACACAATCTCAATCTCAATCTTATACGTTCGACGGCTCGCTTCAAGTATGGTCGGCCTGACGGTGATGGCATCCTCAATCTGAACCGGACGGAGAAAATAGGTCGACATATTATCCAGCACATAATCATTACCTGTGAGCAATCTTGCCGTTCGTACAGCAGCCTGAATCATAATCGAGATGAGAATTCCTTCCGATATATTACCAAGCTGCGTTGCCATCTGTGGTGTGATAAAGCCATGGAAAAATAGTGTACCTTCCTCATCCCGTTCCTCTGCAAAACCATTCCAGATCAAGTAATCGAACGTTTCCATCGTACCAGTGCTTGGTTCCTGCTGCGCGTCACGCATTGCCTGGAGCACTTCACGACGGGTGACCGTGCCAATCAGCTTGCGATTCCGATCCACAATTGGTAAAAAGTCGATTCCTTCCCACATCATCGTCTGTGCAGCTGAAGCAAGTGAGGTTTGTAGGGTTGCTGTAATCGGACGACGGATCAGTACCTTTTCAATCGGTTGCTCTGGCGGAAGCTGTTCCATTTCTTTACGACCGATAATACCGATGATTCGATTCCACTCGTCGACAACCGCCAGCCGTTGATACCCGGTTTTCTCTGCCATTTCGTAGAAGTCTTCCGATGTACTGGATGCCTTCAATACACCCGGCTTCGGCTTGCCGGCAATAATATCCTCAACGAGCATAATTTTCTTTTTAATCATACGATCGAATAAAGCGCGGTTAATCATCGAAGCGACGGTAAACGTATCATGTCGGGACAGGATGATCGGCAGTCCGCGCACGTCTGCCTGTGCTTTCACTTCGGGACTTGTGCTAAATCCACCTGTAATGAGCACAGCGGCTCCATGCTCCAGTGCCAGATGATGAGCATCCTCACGGTTACCGACAATAAGCAAGCTGCCTGCTTCCACATACCGCATCATCGCATCCAGCTTCATCGCGCCGATCGCGTATTTGACGAGCGTTTTGTCCAGACCACTACTTCCGCCGAGTACCTTGCCCTCCACGATCTGCGCCACATCGGCAAAGGTGAGCTGGTCCGAGGCACCGCGTGGCCTTTTCTCAATCCGAACGGTACCGATCCGTTCGCGTGTGATCACAATACCCATATTTTCCGCTTCTTTAACTGCGCGGTAAGCCGTTCCTTCACTAACGCCCATTTGGCGTGCCAGTTTGCGTACAGATATTTTAGAGCCTATTTTGAGTCGTTCAATATGCTGCAAAAGCTGCTCATGCTTGGTAATGGATTCATCGTGTTCCTGCAACTGTAGCACCACCTTCTCGTAGCTGTATTACTGTTCGTTTATTATAGCACAAAAAAGGAACGCATCTCACCATATCGTTTGGTAAAATGCGTTCCTTTATTTAGTAAACAACTACTTCCTGCGAACATGTACGCTAGGAATCAAGCGATGATTCATCATCTGAATCTACCATATTCATCCATCTCCCAGCGATGAATTACTGTTCTGTTATACCTACAATCACAGATCAGAGTACAACAGATCTGGTATTAGCGAATGTCTAATACCGTGGAAAAGAAGACTAGGATTTGAGCCCAGCAACAGATTCCTGCTGCTTATTGCTCTGGGTTACCATACAGATGGCTCAAGCTATCTGTGATGATTTTGTTAATATCTTCAATGATCGTGCTCAGACGTTGCTCTGCATCAAACAGACGACGGATGTTGAGATTCAGGTTCAGCACCTCAAACAGCTTCTCCATTTGCTCCATCTCTTCCGGGTTTGGCATGTCGCCAGACATCATGCGTTGTTGAACTTCGATCTGACGGGCACGAAAATCGTCCAGCATACGCTTGCTCTCAGGATCAGCCTCGATCAATTGCATCGCTGCTGTGATATCAGTAACTTCTTTGCTTTCACGGATTGCGCTGGATAGCTCATTAGCTTTGTCATAAATGTTTGTCATGTGAAACCCCACTTTCCGGTGAGCTGTCGTATAGAGATCGACTTCGGCTACCGTTATTTTATGCTTACAACCTATCTTCATCACTTCAGACAGCATAGGTCAAAGCACATCCTATACAGGTTAACTGATTTGCTGACAGAAGTAAAACAGGTGTGCCTACTTCGCTTTATTAAACACATCCAGCAGTTCGTCAAACGAGTGAATGATCACATCTGCACCATTCAGCTCTGCATCCTCTCCAAAATCAGCATAGCGACACCCGATCACCATTTGCCCATTGCCTTTACCTGCCTCTACGTCAGATGAACGATCGCCGACCATCCATGCGCTTGTCACCCCATGTTGCTCCATTAATAAGCGTACTAGCTCGGTTTTGGTCTCCGTCTGATATTCGCCTGCACTGTACACGCCATCTAATAGTCGATCCAGATTGTGAATACGGGTAACGCCCTTCACATAGCCTTCCAGACCGTTACTGGCGATAAATAAACGCACACCTTGGGCATGCAGTGATTCCAGTACCCGCTCGACATGTGGATACAACCGGGAGCGTCCTTCTTTCATAAATAGTACCTGAAGCTCAAGCAGTAATTCATTCGCACGATCTATCGTCTGCCGGCTTGCCCCTGGCATCACCCTTGCCCAGATATCTTCAAGTAGCATACCAAGTGAACCGAGGATGATCTCTTCTGGCGGCGTTTCGCCCCTATATAATCCTTCGCTACGCAGCTGCTCAAATGTTCGGTAATAGGCGGGCAATAGTACCGTTTCTGTCTCAAACAGCGTACCATCCATATCAAACATCATCGCTTGTGGCTTATACCATTCGGTTGACTCCTGCATGGGATCGACTCCTTTTTATTTTCATTCATATGTAAACTATATCTATTAAAATTAGAAAACAGCCTATATAACATCATAAATGGCATAGAGGGAACTTTATCTTTCTCCGGCTGCTACACATCTGGACTGAAAATAAGACAGGTGCGGCAATAACACCGCACCTGTATCTTATGTGTATCCTTGTGTTTGTAGCCTCTCTTATCAAGCGCGTTACTAAGCACCAAGCTATACGCTATACAGTATAGAACAATGGTTACGATGGATTCTTCTCCGCGTTTTCTTCGCCCTCAGCTTCTTCAGGCTCAGGCAGTGGATGAATATTCACGCGCATAATACGAAGTCGCTCCGATTCGGCTACTTCGAATACGACACCATCCACCTCGACGGTCTTGCCATTTTCCGGTACGCCCTCAAGCTCCTTGAACATCCAGCCTCCGATCGAATCGACCTCATCGTCGTCGATCTCTACGCCTGCTAGCTCGTTTACGTCCTCGATTAGCATCCGTCCATCCACTGAAATGATCGTACCGATTCGCTCCACATCCGGTCTTTCATCCTCGAACTCGTCATACAACTCACCGACAATCTCTTCTAGAATCTCTTCCGCTGTGAGCAAGCCAGCCGTTCCGCCATACTCATCGACAACCAGTGTCATCTGAGCATGATTTTTCTGCATGAGCTGTAGCACATGACTGATCTCCATCGACTCTGGCACATTCAAAATCGGTCTTGCCAGCGCAGCCAGATCGTAAGGCTGATTCACCGGAGAGAGCAGAACATCGGTAATATGTATGAAACCGATAATACGATCCTTATCCTCCACTGCAACTGGATAACGTGAATGCTTGGTTTCCTGAATGATCGCTAGATTTTCCTCTTTGGACAGATTCGTATACAAGCAGTTCATATCCGTCCGCGGCAGCATAACTTCACGGGCAAGCAGATCGGAAAATTCAAAAATATTGTTAACGAGTTCAATCTCGCCTTCATCCATAATACCGCTCTTCGCACTCTGATTCATCAGAATCCGAATTTCTTCCTCCGAGTGTGCCCCATCTGCCTCACTCGCTGGCTCAATGCCAACCACGCGCAATACTGCATTCGCCGCTGCATTCAGCAACCAGATAAAGGGGAAGAACACACGATAAAAGAATAAGAGTGGTGCAGATAATGCGAGGGATACACCGTCTGTCCGCTGAATCGCCAGTGATTTCGGCGCCAGCTCTCCAAGTACAATATGCAAAAAGGTAATGACAGCGAATCCGATAATGACAGAAATCGTCGCAATTAACGTTCCATCGCTAAACCCTAGCTTGTACATCAATGGCTCGACAAGCAGCTCGGATATCGCAGGTTCACCGACCCAACCGAGTCCAAGTGAAGCGAGCGTAATACCAAACTGGGTTGCTGACAGATACGCGTCCAGCTTGCTGTTTACTTTGAGTGCATAGCCTGCTAGTCGATTCCCTTCGCTTTGCAGCTCGGTCAATCTGGAATGACGTACTTTGACCAGTGCAAACTCCGCTGCCACGAAAAATCCATTTAAAAATACAAGAATAAATACAAGAGCTAAATTGAGTGCTAAACTACCTAGCTCAAACTCATGCTCCAACCAGAACGCCCCATTTCTCCTCTATATGGTATAGCAGACGCCGTGCGCTAAAATTGCTAATATACGGCGTCCTGACATCCGCTATACGTGCGGCTTTTATAGTATCGCTCTGCGTGATTTGAAGTCGGTTCCTTTGTAGTACATATCCGCAACGAGCAGATTCGGCCCACAACAAGCAGCCGCATCACAATGACAGTTAACCTGCTGATTCAGTGGATGATTATTGCTCCATTCTCCAAAAATATTATCCAGCTTATGCTCATGAATATTACCAAAAGCCGGAATAGCGGCAAAATCAGTCACAAACACATCGCCGGTAAACATATTCACGTTCACCCGATTACGACCATCTGGATCGTTACGCACGGTTACATTCTGTTCGCTACGCAGACGGGAGATCAGATCGCGCTCTTCCTTACTCTGATTGCAGCTAAAGAATGGAAGCGTACCGAACAGCATCCAAAGTTCCGGATCACGATGATCGAGCAGATCATGAATCGCTGCCCGGAAATCATCCAGACCAAGTACAGGCAAACTAGCAGCAAAGTCGGCTGCGTACATTGGATGCACCTCATGCCGCTTACAGCCCATTTCACGAATCAAGCGATGAATCTCAGGCAACTTGCGATGAGTACGATAATTAATCATCGTCTCTGCTGAAATGAACATCCCTGCATCGCTCAATTTGCGTGAATTCTCGATCATCGTGTCATACATCCGTACAGCCGCTTCACGCGGAACCGGATGTCCACTATTGGCAAAGCCGACCTCGTGGAAGTCATCAGGCGATGTATAGTTAAATGAAATGTGCATCACATCAAGATACGGTAGCATCGGCTCATAACGTCCCATGTCGAGCGTTAGATTCGAGTTAATCTGCGAGCGTACACCGCGCTCACGCGCATAACGAAGCAGCGGAATAATCGTCTCTTCTACCGTTTTCTTACGGAAGGTCGGCTCGCCGCCTGTAATACTGATCGTCTTCAGGTTCTCTACTTCATCCAGACGCTTAAGCATCAGCGGAAGCGGGATCATATCAGGTTCGCGCATCACGAGCGAATCACCAACCGCACAATGCTCACAACGCATATTGCACAGATTGGTTACGGTCATCTCAACACTCGTGAGCGTATGTTTTCCATATTGGCGAAGTGACTGCAATGGGTCCCACGGATCGTAACTCGGGGATAACTCCTTCAGTGGCCATTCACTTCTGTGTAATACTGTCATTAGTTTTTCACCTTATTTCATGTATTAACCCCAAACCGGTCCGTTCATAACGAGCGCCAGGCACATCAATTATGCAATTGTTGGTACAAGGTCCTATTTATCATAACATAAACCAGCGCCGTTCGGCAGAGACATCGGTTGCACCCGGCGTTTGTAGCTCCATTCGAAGCAGATCGCGAATGAATTCAGATAGCATATACGATACGCTGGTGCTCTCACTAAGCGACTCATAACCAATTCGAAAAGTGAACATATCCAGCGTACCTACACTATATTCATGCTCATCGCTCATCGGTTCACCCGACTGCATCGTTATAGATACAATACGTTCATATGGCGCACGACTCGGATCATATTGGATTGTTAAACCATCCACACATAGACAACCGAGCACTTTCCCACGGAATCCAAAACCACTAATCGGACGACTTGTAAACTCTTCAAGGAGCGATTGCTCCAGCGCCAGGCGAATACTTCGCCCTTTGAGCAGCGTCTGACTCGGATTAACCGGTGATGGACAAAGACGATGTAGCATCGCCTCACTGATCTCACCAGCAGGTAGCGGCCCAAGTAACTGACCCGCATTTACAATTGCCAGCTCAGCTCCAGTATAACGACGTACTGCCTGTGCAAGTAGATTACCGAGTGGCGACTCCTGTTCGTAGTCGATTTCAAGTGGCTGCTGTAGTATCGCAACCGTACGACTCATTCGTTCAGCCGCACGCTCACGATGCAAGTCGATCGCCGCTTCTACTTTTGCATCACGCGGCATTTCGTCTTCACCGGTAGGAATGAGCCCTCCGCTCAGCAGCTTCGGACGTCCACCATCCGTTGCCTTTTGCCAGCACATATGACCCATATAATGACCGAACTTGCCTGCTGCACCAAGTACCGTCTCTCCGATCCATAGTGGACGTTCTAACACATGATGACTATGACCACCTAGAATCACATCCAGCTCGGGTAGCTCCTCAGCAAGCCGTTGATCGGTAGACAATCCCAGATGAGAGAGTAACACTAACAGATCGACTTGCCCGCGTAGCTCGCGTACCAGTGGCGCCAGACTTCGCCCTGGCTCTCTCACGTCCCAGCCGAGTAATTCATAAAAGTCACCATATTGAGCGGTAGCACCGATTAAACCAATGGTCCAACCGCCCTTTTCAATAATGCGATGCGTATCCATCCATACCGGTGGTAAGCCTGTCGCATGCTCGATTACATTGGAGCATACAACCGGACAGAGAATTCCGGCATAAGCACGATTCAAAATTTCAGATGTGTAGGTTAATCCTTCATTATTACCGATCGTCACTGCGTCATATCCAGTCAAATTCAAAATATCGACATTCGCTGCACCTTCCGAGCCTTCTGTTTCTGCGGCCATGCGATCCATATGATCACCAATATCGAGCAGTACTACATGCTCCGGTCCGTATCGTTCGCGATAATCATTGGCAATGGCTGATAGGATACCCATATTTTCGAAATGACTATGAATGTCATTGGTATGCAGAAGGGTAATTGTATCATTAGATGTTCGTTGTTCTTTCGTCATGGGAAACTCCTTTCAGCTGTAGCATTTCTTTTCCGTTATTCCAAACAGAATATGATAAGATGAAATGGGATAAATTCATCGTTTGGGGGTCATTACTTTTATGCAGTATACCATTAAATTGTTTGCCGGGCTTGCCGAACGGATCGGGCAGTCCGAAGTTACTGTGAACCTCTCCACTCCTACAGATGGAGATACTACGCAGGCGACCGTCGCAGACCTTAAGGCCGCACTCACGGCGCAATACCCGGATGCAGCGCAGGCGATTACACATTCTTTCGCAGCTGTTAATCAAGAGTACGCTTCTGTCGATAATAATATTAAACCAGATGACGAGATTGCATTCATCCCACCTGTATCGGGTGGTTCTGGAATGGATAAGGGCGCACGTACCGAGGATGGATTATTTGTCATTACAGACCTTGTCCTATCCGCGGAAGAAGTTATCGCTAAAGTGAGCGACAATAATCATGGTGCTACCATTGCCTTTATCGGAACAACGCGGGAAATGACTGGAGACATGCAAACCACGTATCTGGAATATGAAGCTTATGTGCCAATGGCATTATCTGAGCTACAAAAGATCGGGCAACATATCAGTCAAAAGTGGCCAGGTAGTCGCTGCGCGATCAGTCATCGGATCGGTGAGGTGGGTATCGCTGAAACGAGCGTCATTATTGCAGTATCCTCTGCTCATCGAAACGATGCTTATGAAGCAAGTCGATTTGCCATTGAACGTCTGAAAGAAACGGTTCCGATCTGGAAAAAGGAAATCTGGGCAGATGGATCAGAGTGGAAGGGCGTACAAACCGGCCCATGGAATCCTGTAGCTCCCAAGTCTTGATTATATTGATCAATTTTTCATTGTGGTCAATTTTTTTTCTTGATATGATAAACGTATTATTCATTTACGGAGGTGCCCCGCATTGAGAGTACATGTGACGGATTTAAAGCCGGGAGATACACTTGCAAGCGATACATTCAACTCATTCGGCATTCACATTATGCAAAAGGGCCATACTCTTCATTCCAGCGATATTAGCAAGCTGCTCCAGCATGGTGTGGACTATGTGACCATTGAAGAGATCATCGCCAGTCCTCTTGCGGGACCTGCATCTCATTCGCTTCAGCAAGCCAAGGCGAAGTTTGATGATGCACTGAATGGCTTCGAAAATCTATTCCTGAGTGCAGCGGCACGAGGCGAATTTGATGGAAGCCAGATTGATAATATACTGGAGCCGCTGATGGAAGAGCTGCATAGCCAAAAGGATGTCGTATCTGTTCTGTTCGTACTGAATGATACGAATAATTATACGTATACACACTCCATGCAAGTTGGCATGCTCTCCTATTATTTAGCATTGTGGATGGGATACACCGAGCAAGAAGCTTATATTGCCGGGCGAGCGGGGTATTTACATGATGTGGGCAAAGCCGAAGTGCCACAGGAAATCCTGAACAAGCCGGGTAAATTAACCGCTGAAGAATTTGAATGGATGAAAAAGCATACGGTGTTCGGGCATGATCTGATTATGAAGTCGACCGGTGATGAATTAAGCGCCCTGGTCGCACTACAGCATCATGAGCGTGCAGATGGCAGAGGCTATCCGAACAAGCTAGTATTAGATGAGATTCACCCCTACGCTCGTATTGTAGCTGTAGCAGACATTTATAGTGCCATGACAACAAACCGTGTGTATCAGTCTAAGCAAGAGCTACTCAAAGTACTTAAAGAGCTACACCGAATGAGCTTCGGGCAATTACACCCGGAATCCACACAGACCTTTATCCGTCATATGCTGCCAAACTTGATCGGCAAGCGGGTGAAGCTGAACTCCGGCGAAACCGGCAAAATTATTATGACCAATCCATCGGACTCCTTCCGTCCACTGATCGAAACGGAGGAGGGCTTTAAGGATCTGGCATTACAGACACAGCTTGAGATTGAAGATATTTTCCTGTAAATTATTGCTACGACATGCTCTATGAACATGCTGCAACACCATAAACCCCGCTATCCTTTGCTAAAGGAAAGCGGGGTTTATTTGTTTTCTGGAATCTGTGTTTTCTGTATATCTTAACTTTAGACGTACAGCCTTCAGGTATAGGATGTATGATTGTAGCAATTCGGTGGAGGACTATGACTTAGTGCGTAGAAATACCAGGTCTATCTACTACATTTGTTCGTCTGAATGAATACTATATGGTTTCAGCACAATAGCTAAGCTTCCACAACCCATCTGCTGACGTTCTCACTTCAAAGAAATGCGATATTCACTATGCAAATAATCGTGAATACGCACAAAATCCTCTTTGGTCAGATCACGAAGCTTCTTTTCCTTGTCCTCGCGTCCTAAAATGATACCGATGGTTTGCGCGGCAAGTGCCGTCGTCGGTGTGATTCGTGCGCTACCGTATGCCTTAATCGAAGCACCGATATTTTTCCCTGCCACCAGCACATTATCATAGTTCTTCAATTCAAAAGATCGCAGCGGGATGCCATACGTATCAGGTTTACCATATCCTTTACCGGTAGGAACCTCACGTGTACCTTGAACATCGAGCGGATATCCGCCAACACTCACATTATCCCAGAACATTTTACTGCTCATCAGGTCTTCATCCTGCAGTACATAATCGGTTTCATAACGGTTGTAATCTCGAATGTATAAGTAATCGGGAAATCCATTTAGCTCCGCATTCTTGTAGCCTGCAATATTAGCACGCAGAAACTCCAATACTTGCGGTGCAGCAGCTTTTCCCTTTGCGATCGCTTTACGAACCGATTCCGGATTGGACGGATCGACATTATAGATGAGTAACGCATTGATGATGACTTCGCCATCCTTCTGATACGTTGAGTTAATACCACGTAGCTTAAGCTGTGGATCGGCAAGCTTGAACGTATCTGTAATCTTGTTAAAACCTGTTCCGAAGTCGTAATCGACATACGTATTCGTACCGTACTTCGCTTCCAAACGAGTTAATGGATAATCCAGCAAGGTAGCACTGTGTAAAGCAAGCCAGTCCACATGCTTGAACCGTAGCATATACGTAGCCGCCATATATTCAGGCTTGTTTTTATCCTCGCTGAAGATCGACTCTACGCCGGGAATACGCTTCGTATCTAGCTGAGATGTTAATGCAGCATAATCGGTGTTTTCCACAAAATATCGCGCGCCTACCGTATGCTGAGTTCCATTCTTTTCCGTGTAAGTGATACTGTCGATCTTATGCATCGTCCCCTGTGTATCCTGCTGAATATGATCTAGCTTGATGCCACTTTTGAACGGGATATCCTTAACCAAGCCGTTATAATATTGAACAAAATCACTTTCTTTGCGAATAGTGCCTTCGTTATACGCTCGGTATAGCTTCTTCATCTCACCCTGCACCAGGCTGATCTTTTTGTTATTATTAGGCTCGTCGAGTACAAGCATCTGACCTTGCAGGAGCTGACCTCCTGGCTTCTCACGCGGATCAATAATGAGCACCTTTTGTCTCTCGTCGTGAGCTGCCTTTGCCATCAATATGCCTTCAATCTCACTTCCGATCAGCACCAGATCATATTGCTCATCAATGACCGGTGGTGGCTCTGTAGCCGCTGGCTCCTCCTTGGTCGAAGTTCCAGTGCTATCTGGTGTGCCTGTTGCACTCTGCCCGCTTATAGCTGTAGCAGGGCGATCCGGAGAAGCCAGCTTTATATAACCGATATAACCGCCTGCCACAACAGCGATAAATAATACGATCCAGAGTGAAAGTATGTATATTCGTGCCTTCTTCTTTTGTACGGATCTTCTGTTGCCTGATCTCAATCGTTCACTTCTCGTTTTCACTTGATGTTGTACCACCTTGCTGCAATAAATTTAGATTGAACAATAGGTAAAAGCTTCATGCATTCGTATCATGTTGTTGACAGGTGAAGATGGGCATACGCTATGTGCTCTTTATAGGTTAACGTCGATCCCTCGTCCGCGTCAACCGTAAGGAAAGACTATATTTCTGTGATTTGCGCGTATACATGTCTTCTTCCCATCAGAACTCGTCTGACATGGTTCACATACGCTATACAAAAAGAGAGGATTACTCTGTATGACTTCTATTTCAGACTCTTATGATATACACCCAGCTTCTATCTATTGTTGCTAAATAAAAATGACCACCCCAATGTACGAAGAATATTCGTACATCGGAACAGTCATATCGACTTACATATTTACATCAAATCAGACCAGATTCACGCAATAAACGTTCTACAAGAGTAGCAACTTCAGCCCGTGTGACCGACTTCTGTGGCGCCAATTGATTACCATTTTGACCATTGAACAAGCCGGCTGCAATCGTATCCGTTGCTGCGCTACGTGCCCAGGCTGGAATAGTGCTCGCATCTGTAAATGGTTGAAGCACGCTATCTGCGTTACTCTGATTCTGCGATTGTAATTTGGTTAGCTGCATCGCTCGTGACAGCATCACCATCGCTTCAGCACGTGTAATCTGCTGCTGCGGACGGAAAGTTCCATCTGCAAAGCCCGTAATTAATTCATATTCGCTTGCTGTAGATACAGCGCCGCTATACCAGGCAGATGCAGATACATCGCTGAACGAAGAGCTAACAGCATTTGGCTTCAATCCAAGTCCTTTTGTCAAAATAGAAGCAAACTCGGCACGCGTAATCGAACGCGACGGTTCAAAACGATCCTTACCTGTCCCTTCAATCACGAATCGAGATGCCATATTCGCTATCGACGAGGCTGCCCAGCTTCCGCTAATATCTTGTAGCTCTCCGTTATGCTTGACCAGCGCATACGAACTGTTCGTCAGACTAGAGATTACAGCATACTTTGTATTATTTTGTTCGATAATACGTGTTGGTACCGGGATCAGCTGATTTCTATTCAACACGACACCTGTGATCGTGCCACTACTATCAATGCCTGACTGTAGCGGAATCATACGCTCCACATATTGATTGAAACGGTTAACTGCTGTGCGGTTGCCCTTTACCGTCTTCTCAATCTCAAAGCTGACTGCTGGTTGCAGCACAGTCAATTGATTTTGAGCAGCCAGATTATTGATTTCTGTGCTATCTGTCGCCAATGCTTTGGCGATGGAGATATTGATCTGAGCGCTCGCAAGCTCCGTTCCCAATCCACTTGCTCCTGCTAGCTGTGAAGCCGTCAATGTGTACATACCAAGCGGCGTATCCAGTAAAAGCGTCGCTTCCTGCTGAATCATCTCCTGAATCAGCTCGCCATTCCATTGACTGATCAGTATATCGGCACCACCAGCGTTCGTAAATGGCACCGTGACTGTTGCCCCTTTACCAGCGGCAGCAAGTACACTACGAACAAGCTGTGGATTCACAGCAATTGTCTGTACGGTGCGATCGCCCTCCATACTCTCGGTCAGAGTTCCTGCCTTCTGAATCTGTCCATTCACCAACACATCCACGTTCATTGGCTGTGTACCTGTAACAGGTGTACCCGGAGTAGTTGGTGAAACTGGCGTTGTACCATTTCCATTCGTTCCATTACCTGAAGAGTTATCTTTATCCTTGTCTTTGACAGTCACAGAGGTTGTATTCGAGCGAGGACTCGCTACATCATTCACATATTGAATAACATAATAGCTACCCTTCGGCGAAATTCCGCTAAAGCGATACTGTCCTTCTCCAATACTCGTCGGTTCCAGCGCAAGCGGCTGAGTATCTCCGCTACGGAACAGCTTCAAGGTCGCACCGGGATATACATTCCCAACATCTAGCATTTCACGTCCACCCGTTGCGGTCGGTGTACGCAAAATCGGATTCACAAACACCGAATTTACGCTTTCCTCTCCATATACGGATTGGGTCACATAATAGAAGCCTGGACGCGGAGCAATATTGGCAAAACGGTAGGTTCCGTTATCCAGCATTGTGTAGGTTGCCGAAGCCACTGTGTTGCTGGCCGCATCGTACAGCTTCAACTGAGCGCTAGACGATACATTGCTCACGTCGATCGACTCTATACCTGCAACAGCAATCGGCGTTCTCAGGCTCGAATTCACGAAGACCGAGTTCACACTTTCCTTGCCGTCTACCGTTTGTGTCACATAGTAATACAGTCGATCTGGTAGTACATTTTCCAGCGTATAGACAGAGCCGGTCACATTCGGGAAAGTCTGGATCGCTGTTCCATCAGCACGATACAACTTCAATGTAGCTCCCGAAATGTAATTACTCACCTGAATCGACTCACCCATTCCAGCCACTACGGGTGCTGGGGGGATAAACTCTTGTATTGTCGCAATATTAGATGCTGAACTCAGTACACCATTAATGGACTGAACCACATAATATGGGGTTGCTGCATTCAGATTCGTAAAACGATATATTCCATTTCCCATCGACTGTGGAGACGAAGATACCATACTCGCACCGCTGTACAACATAAGCGTTGCACCTGCATACGTGTTGCTCACTTCCACATAACCTACACCACCTGCAAGTACAGGTGTGGGCAGCATCGAGTTCACAAATGCTGTGTTGATACTTTCACGACCACCGAGCGATTGAGTGATATAGTAGTAGCCACTGCGAGGTACTACATTTTCAAAACGGAATACACCATTTCCTTGATTCACCGTCGTGGTCGATACCAATTGACTGTTAGAAGCATCATACAGATTCAAGCTAGCTCCGCTCGTCACGTTGCTCACGTCAATATAACCGATTCCCGCTGTTGCAGTTGGGATGTGCAGGGTTGGATTCGCAAAGTTAGAATTGACGCTTTCCTTCCCATTGACGGTCTGTGTCACATAATAACCAATGGTATTCGGTAATACATTTTGAATCGTAAAGCTGGATACGGGGACGTTTGAATACGCATCGACTAACGTACCTGTCGTTGTATACAGCTTGATGTTAGCGCCTACAGTGACACCGCTAACCACTAAGGACTCGTTACCTGCCACAATAGTCGGGGCGGCTGGAATATCTTCTGTTACATTTACTCCATTAGAATCTGCCACTACACCATTCAAGGTCTGGCTAACATAATATCCAGAACCTGCCGGGACATTTGTAAAACGAAACGTTCCGTTTCCCTGATTGGTCGATGAATTAGACGCCAGCGTGCCATCACTCTTGTACAAGCTAAGTACAGCGCCAATATCGGTATCTACATTCGTTACATCGACATATTCGGCTCCACCTGTTGCAATAGGTGTATTCAGCTTAGATGTTAAAAAAGGCGTATTTGTACTCGTCTGGCCACTATAGGTTTGAACGACATAATATAAGCTGCTATTCGGGATGACATTCTCGAAACGATACACTCCACCGCCTTGATTTGACACCGTCATAGACACAAGCGACCCATCCCAAACACGATGTAGCTCGACTGTCGTATTGCCTGATACATTCGTAACATTAATAGCACGAATACCAGCAGTCGCTACAGGTGTGCGCAGGCTTGTATTAAAGAAGGGCGTGTTCGTACTTTCTTCGCCACTTACCGTTTGCGTCACATAATACGAATTAACATACGGTAATAAAGGGATCGTTTTTGTAGACGTGATTACATTCGCTTCCTGCCATATCGGACTACCTCCGTCTGCCTTGTATACCTTCAAAGTAGCTCCGGATACATAATTGCTAATCGTAATCGTTTCTGCACCTGTCGTGACGGTAGGTACTGGAGGCGGCGCTGCGAACGCTGGATGGATGAACTGAATACTAAGTAGCAGACTTAACATCAGCATCATGGACGATCTCAAAAATTTCCTGCTCAATACATGTCCTCTCATTGCTTTCCCCCTATGTTTTCAATGTACCAGAACATATTGTATGGATTGGTGATATCATGTCTATTTCTGGGACTAGTCTTACTCAGCATACTACACATTTATTATAAAGAAACTTATTATTTATAGGTGTCGATGAGTATAGGCTCTCCAAGATCGTTTTCGTTTGATTGGTGCTTAATTTTAGGATTGGAATGTAAACAGCTGGCGTATACATCTGCTAACAATACAGTCATGTTAATCCCTACATCAGCTATAATGTTCGCGTCATAATCCAGTCAAATTGTTCGTCATCTCCCATATAGAAGGAATGTACCGCAGTCTGCACAAATCCCTTATTCTCATAAAAGGAAATCGCCTTGCGGTTATGCTCCCATACGCCGAGCCAGATATGACTACGCTGCTCCGTGTGAGCTAGATGCAGCGCATGATCTAACAAAAGCTTACCAATCCCCTGCCCTTGAAAAGCTCGCCGTACATAGATTCGCTCGACCTCTAATGCATCATCCCCCATCGCTTCCGTTTGGGCAGCACCCGTATTGATTTTCATATAGCCAGCCAGTGCTCCATCCGCATAAACATAAAAGAATCGGGATTCCGCATGGCTCAGTTCCTTCTGTAGCTGTTCCAGTGTAAAGGCTTTGTCCATATAAGCAGCCATATTCTCCGGCGTATTCTCGCTGGCAAACGTATCTGCAAATGTCTCGCGACTCATCTCCTGTAAAGAATGAATATGCTCAGATGTACAACGTACAAGTTCAATCGTCATGTCTATACTCGCTCCAATCGCTCTAAAATTAATAATTGCGCGTATTGCCCTTCTTCACCCATTCCCATTCCTTTTCCACATGGCCTCGTACACGCTGTAATAATTCGAGTAATTGCGCTGCCTCTTCACTGGAAAGACCTTGAAGCGCCACCTGATTGGAATGGTCATTTTCACGCTTGATGATAGGATAAGTGGCTTCGCCCTTGTCGGTTGCAAATAACCGCTTGATCTTTTTATTTTCTGGATCATCCCTTTTTTCAATAAAGCCCTGCAATTCTAGCTTTTGTATCGCACGCGCTGCTGTCGTACGATCCACCTTGAGCATCTCTGCCAGCTTCTCCTGAATGATGCCGGGATTCTCACATATACGAACCAGATACAGATATTGTCCTTTCGTTAGGTCATATTCCTTGAACTCGATATTACTGATCGAATCCAGTGCTCTGGCAATCGTACCGATTTCACGTAAAATTTCACACATCTATCGCTCATTCCTTTTTGTTGTATTTGCAATAAAGTATAATGAGAATATAATTGATTATTATTGTATTTGCAACATAAATAAATTAGATAACTATGACCTAATTCAGATCCAGCGCGTGCATGAGCCGAACCAGTTCATCAAGTTCGAAATGGAAGGTTCATGCTTGAGCTAAGTACAGCCACGTACTTTCAATTTATGTACTTGTAGAAACATAGCAAAAAAGCCTACAGAACATGTCTGTAGGCTTTTCTATACTTCTTATTTACATGATGAATATTTCGCACAATCGTTCAATTAACCGATAGAGCCTTCCATCTCGAACTTGATGAGACGATTCATCTCTACCGCGTATTCCATCGGCAGTTCTTTTGTAAATGGCTCGATAAAGCCCATAACGATCATTTGAGTCGCTTCGTCTTCACTTAGACCACGGCTCATCAGGTAGAACAGTTGATCTTCAGATACTTTGGATACCGTTGCTTCGTGCTCAAGCGTGATGTTATCATTCTTGATCTCGTTGTACGGAATTGTATCGGAAGTAGACTCATTATCCAGGATGAGCGTATCGCACTTGATGTTCGATTTCGCGCCATCGGAGTTGCGTCCGAAGGAAGCCAGACCACGGTACGTTACTTTACCGCCGTGCTTACTGATCGACTTGGATACGATTGTGGAAGTTGTATCTGGTGCAAGGTGAATCATTTTCGCACCCGCATCTTGCAGTTGGTTTTTACCAGCTACAGCAATGGAAAGTACGGAACCTTTAGCTCCGCGACCTTTCAGTACAACTGCTGGATATTTCATAGTCAGCTTGGAACCGATGTTACCATCAACCCATTCCATGTTAGCATTCTCTTCTGCAACCGCACGTTTGGTAACGAGGTTGTAGATGTTTGGTGCCCAGTTCTGGATTGTAGTGTAACGAACGCGTGCGTTCTTTTTACAGATGATCTCAACAACCGCACTATGCAGGGAGTTCGTGCTGTAGACTGGTGCTGTACAGCCCTCTACATAATGCACAAAGCTGCCTTCGTCCGCGATGATCAGTGTACGCTCGAACTGACCCATGTTCTCGGAGTTGATACGGAAGTAAGCTTGCAGTGGAATTTCGCACTGTACGCCTGGAGGTACATAGATAAAGCTACCGCCTGACCATACTGCACTATTCAATGCTGCAAATTTGTTATCTGCTGGTGGGACGATGGTAGAGAAATATTCTCTAAAAATCTCTGGGTGCTCACGCAGTGCAGTGTCTGTATCTGTAAAGATAACGCCTTGATCTTCCAGATCCTTCTGCATGTTGTGATATACAACCTCGGATTCGTACTGAGCGGATACGCCGGCAAGGAACTTTTGCTCTGCTTCTGGAATACCGAGTTTGTCAAATGTTTCCTTAATTTCTGTCGGTACTTCTTCCCATGTTTTACCCTGTCCTTCGGACGGTTTTACATAGTACTGAATATCATTGAAATCCAGCTCACTCAGATCGCCGCCCCATTGTGGCATTGGCATTTTCTCGAACTGTTCCAGTGATTTGAGACGGAAATCGAGCATCCATTCTGGCTCGTTTTTCATGTTGGAGATGGCTGTAACGATTTCTTTGTTCAATCCTTTACCGGATTGGAAAATCGACTTGTGCTCATCACGGAAACCATATTTATACTCTTCCATTTCAGGTGCTTTTTTAGCCATGGTTGTAGCCTCCCTATCTTAATTGGTCGTACTGTCTTCGCCGATGCCTTTGCGCAGTGCATTCCATGCCAGGGTCGCGCATTTGATGCGGGCTGGGAATTTGTTTACTCCGGATAGGGCTTCGATCTCTTCATATTCATCAAATTGCACATCTTCACCCTGCATAAGGGCGGAGAAACGTGTTGCAATATCAAGTGCTTCCGCATACGTTCTGCCTTTGACGGCTTCGGTCATCATGGAGGCGGAGGACATGCTGATCGAGCAGCCTTCGCCGGTATATTTGGCATCAATGATCTTGTCATCTTCTATCAGAAGCTGTAAGGAAATCCGGTCGCCGCAAGTTGGGTTATTCAGATTCACAGTTACAGCCTCATCACCAAATGTTCCACGGTTACGTGGATTTTTGTAATGATCCATAATGACGCGGCGGTATAAATCATCCAATTGCATCGCCAAAATACTCCTTTGTCTGAACTAACGCTTCAATGAAACGATCCACGTCGTGCTCATTATTATACAGGTAAAAGCTGGC
>JAAIGF010377976.1_pt1 | contig 98813 bp, 94 predicted proteins | sample 6487441 | NCBI WGS metagenome assembly JAAIGF01 (sample SAMN13974129, study PRJNA590717) | phyllosphere metagenome | biome: pepper field; feature: multiple bacterial spot infested pepper fields; material: pepper leaves; isolation source: leaves from pepper fields | host: Capsicum annuum ... | reverse complement strand
GGTGAAGTACACCTTGGCATGGGCGTAGTCGGCCGTCAGCTCGACACCGGTGAGGGTGATCAGGCCGGCGCGCGAGATCGGCAGCTCGCGCTGCACCAGGGCGGCCAGATCCTGCTGGATCTGGTCCGCCAGGCGCTGGTTGCGCGCCGGCAGCGTCTTGGGCTGATGTCGGCTCATTACAGGGTCCGGGCCACTTCACGCACTTCGAAGATTTCGAGCTGGTCGCCGATCGCGATATCGTTGTTGCCCTTGAGCGTGATACCGCAGTCGAAGCCCTGCTTGACTTCCTTGACGTCGTCCTTGAAGCGGCGCAGCGAATCCAGGTAGCCAGTCCACTGCACCACGTTGTTGCGCAGCAGGCGGACCTGGGAATCGCGACGCACCACACCGTCGGTGACCATGCAACCGGCGATGTTGCCGATGCGCGAGACGCTGAACATTTCGCGGATCTCGACCATGCCGATGATTTCTTCGCGCTTTTCCGGCGCCAGCATGCCCGACATCGCCGACTTCACCTCGTTGATGGCGTCGTAGATGATGTTGTAGTAGCGGATGTCCACGCCGTTGGCTTCGGCCAGCTTCTTGACAGCCTGGTCGGCGCGCACGTTGAACCCGATGACCACCGCACCCGACGCGATCGCGAGGTTGATGTCGCTTTCCGAGATGCCGCCCACGGCCGCATGCACGACCTGGACACGCACTTCTTCGGTCGACAGCTTGAGCAGCGACTGCACCAGTGCTTCCTGCGAACCCTGCACGTCCGTCTTGACCACGAGCTGCAGGGTCTGCGTGCCCTCGCCCAGGTGATCGAACATGGACTCGAGCTTGGCGGCCTGCTGGCGGGCCAGCTTGACGTCGCGGAACTTGCCCTGGCGGAACAGCGCGATTTCGCGCGCCTTGCGCTCGTCGCCCAGCACCATCACCTCGTCGCCGGCGGCCGGCACTTCGGTCAGGCCCTGGATTTCGACGGGCAGCGAGGGACCGGCTTCGGCCACGTTGCGACCATTCTCGTCCAGCATGGCGCGCACACGGCCGTAGCTTGCGCCGGCCAGCACGATGTCGCCACGGCGCAGCGTACCGCTCTGCACCAGGATGCTGGCGACCGGGCCGCGGCCCTTGTCCAGGCGGGCTTCGATCACCAGGCCCTTGGCCGGGGTGTCGGCAGGCGCCTTCAGCTCCAGCACTTCGGCCTGCAGCAGCACGTTTTCCAGCAGGTCGTCGATGCCGGCGCCCGTCTTGGCGGACACGGCCACGAACGGGGAATCGCCACCGTATTCTTCCGGCACGACTTCTTCGGCGACGAGTTCCTGCTTGACCCGATCGGGGTTGCCGTCGGGCTTGTCGATCTTGTTGATGGCGACCACGATGGGCACGCCGGCGGCCTTCGCGTGGTGGATGGCCTCACGGGTCTGCGGCATCACGCCGTCGTCCGCTGCGACCACCAGGATCACGATGTCGGTTGCCTGGGCACCGCGGGCACGCATGGCGGTGAACGCCTCGTGGCCCGGGGTGTCGAGGAAGGTCAGCATGCCGCGCGGGGTTTCCACGTGGTAGGCGCCGATGTGCTGCGTGATGCCGCCGGCTTCGCCCGTGGCCACCTTGGTGCGACGGATGTAGTCCAGCAGCGAGGTCTTGCCGTGGTCGACGTGGCCCATGACGGTCACGACCGGTGCGCGCGGCAGCAGGGCGTGCTCGCCCTCGGGCGCATCCACCACCAGGAAGGCTTCCGGATCGTCCAGCTTGGCGGCGATCGCGACGTGGCCCAGTTCTTCCACGATGATCATCGCGGTTTCCTGGTCCAGCACCTGGTTGATGGTGACCATCTGGCCCAGCTTCATCAACACCTTGATGGCCTCGGCTGCCTTCACCGACATCTTGTGGGCCAGGTCGGCGACCGTGATCGTCTCGGGCACATGGACTTCGCGAGCGATGAACTCGGCAGCCTGCTGCACCTGTTGCTGCTGACGGCCACCGCGACCACCGCGGCCACCACCGGCGCGCCAGCCGTCGTTGCGACCGCCACCGGCGGGTGCACCACGGCCCTTGGGCGCGGGCTTCTTGCCACGCGAATCGTCCGACCAGGTCGAAGCGACCTCGGCCGACTTGATGATCTTCTTGCCGCCCGGACCCTTGGCGTCCTTCTTTGCCGCCTCGCCCGGCTTGGCGGCCGGCTTGCGCAGCGTGCCGGCGGTGGCGCCTGCCGCGGGCGCGCCGGCAGCCGGTGCCGCCGCGGCGGGCGCGGGAGCAGCAGGCTTGGGGGGCGGCGGCGCGGCATGCAGCACCTTGCGCGGACGGTTCAGCATGTCGCGCAGTGCGGCGGCCTCGGCCTCGGCGCGCTGACGGGCGCGCTCACGGGCCTCGTCCGCAGCCGGATCCGAGACGGCCGGGGCACGTCGCTTCACGCCCACGGGCGAACGGCCGGTGGTGGGCGGTGCGGACGGCTTGGCGGGCGCTTTGTCCTGAGCGGCTTCGGGGGCTTGCGACACGAGGTTTTCTGTTTTCTGTTCAGGTTCGGCCACGGCGGGCTCGGGATTGACGGCAGCCGGGGGCGCTTCGGCCTCCGGCGCGGGAGTGGCGGCCGGCTCGGCCTTCTCGGGCTTGGGTTCGGCCTTGGGCTCTGCCTTGACCGGCTCGGGCGCAGGCGCTTCGGCCTTCACGGGCTCGGGTTCGGGCGCAGCCACGGGCTCGACGGGCGCAGGCGCCTCGAGCACCGCAGGCTCTGCGGCAGGGGCCTCGGCCTTCACGGGCTCGGGGGCGGGTGCCGGCGTGGGCTCCACGACCGGCGCGGCCACGGCCTCGACGGGGGTGGGCAGGTCCACGGCATCCGACGGGATCTCTTCGAGCGGCGCACCCATGGCCGGGGCGACTTCGCCGTCGGGCACGTCACGCTTGACGAACGTGCGCTTCTTGCGCACTTCCACCTGGATGGTGCGCGCGCGACCGGTCGCATCCGACTGGCGGATCTCCGACGTCTGCTTGCGCGTCAACGTGATCTTCTTGCCCTCGGATCCGGTGGCACCATGAGCCCGCCGCAGGGATTCCAGCAGCTGGGTCTTGTTGCCCTCGGTGATGGCATCGTTTACCGAGTTCACTTGAACGCCGGCGCTGCGCAGCTGCTCCAGCAGTGCGGCAGGAGCCATCTTCAATTCGGTAGCAAACTCAGTAACCGTATTACTCGACATGCGTTTCCCTCTTCCCCAATATCTTCAGCAACCCGTCATGCCCGTCGTGGGCCGGCGAGATCGTCACCGACCGGCACGTATGCCACGCGGATGCTTCAATCGCCCGTGCCTTCTTCGAACCAGTGGGCACGCGCCTTGACGATGAGCTCTTTGGCATCGGCCTCGGGCATGCCGGTCATCTCGACCAGCTCGTCCACGGCCAGATCCGCGAGGTCATCCCGCGTGAAGACCTGGGCCTCGGCCAGCTTTGCAGCCAGCTCGGTGTCCACGCCTTCGATGTTCAGCAGGTCCTGTGCGGCATCGACCTTCTCTTCCTGCGCGATGGCGTCGGTGAGAAGGGCGTTGCGGGCACGGGTGCGCAGTTCGTTGATCGTGTCTTCGTCGAAGGCTTCGATCTCCAGGAGCTCCTGGATGGGCACGTAGGCGATTTCCTCGAGCCCGGTGAAACCTTCGCTGATGAGGATGTCGGCGACTTCCTCGTCCACGTCCAGCTTGCTGATGAACACCTGGCGCAGGCCCGTGCGTTCTTCATCCTGGCGCGCCTGGTTTTCTTCCGGCGTCATGATGTTGATCTGCCAGCCGGTCAGCTCGGACGCGAGGCGCACGTTCTGGCCGCTGCGACCGATGGCGATGGCAAGGTTGTCCTCGTCCACCACCACGTCCATCGCGTGACGGTCCTCGTCGACGACGATGGACTGCACGTTGGCGGGGGCGAGCGCGCCGATCACGAACTGGGCGGGATCTTCCGACCACAGCACGATGTCGACCTGCTCGCCACCCAGTTCGTTGCGCACGGCCTGGACACGCGAACCGCGCATGCCCACGCAGGTGCCGATCGGATCGATGCGGCGATCGTGGGCGACCACGGCGATCTTGGCGCGCACACCCGGATCACGGGCGGCACCCTTCAGTTCCAGCAGGCCCTGCTCGATTTCCGGCACTTCGTTCTCGAAGAGCTGGCGGATGAAATCCGGCGCCGAGCGCGACAGGATGACCTGCTGGCCGCGCGCGGCGCGATCGATCTTGAGCACGTAGGCACGCACACGGTCGCCGACGCGCAGGTTCTCGCGCGGGATCATCTCCGAACGCGGCAGGCGGGCTTCCACCTTGCCGATCTCGACGATGATGTCGCCCTTGTCCAGGCGCTTGATCGTGCCGGAGACCACGGACTCGCCGCGATCCAGGAAGTCGTTCAGGAGCTGCTCGCGCTCGGCGTCGCGGATGCGTTGCAGGATGACCTGCTTGGCAGCCTGCGCACCGATGCGGCCGAACTCGATGGGCTCGAGCGCTTCCTCGACGAAATCGCCGATCTCGACGTCCGCCACTTCGTCCTGCGCGTCGGACAGCAGGGTTTCCTTGTCGGGTTCCTGCAGGCCGGCTTCGTCAGGCACGACGAGCCAGCGGCGGAACGCCTCGTGATCGCCGCTCTCGCGGTCGATGCTCACGCGGATGTCCACGTCTTCCTGGAAGCGCTTCTTCATGGCGGATGCCAGCGCGCTTTCCAGCGCACCGAAGACCACTTCACGCGTGACGTTCTTCTCGCGCGCCAACGCATCGACCAACAATAGAATCTCGCGACTCATCCCTTTCTGCCCTTGAAATCGAGAACCGGGTTGAGCTTCGCGCGTTCGATCTCGTCGAGCGTGAAGGTCAACACCTGGGTTTCGCCTTGTGTTGCTTGTTTTGCTTTCGTGGCCTTCGTCGGCTGTGCCGGTTCCAGCTCAAGCCCGAAGACGAGCGGTTCGCCGGCGGCAGGCGCCGGCGCATCCTCGTCGGCCAGGTCCTGCGCCGTGCGCAGGATGCCGGCGTAGACCTTGCGACCTTCCAATGCCTCGCGCAGCTTGATCTCCACGCGTTCGCCCGCAAAGCGCACGAAATCGGCTTCGCGGCGCAGCGGCCGGTCCGTACCCGGGGTGCCGACCTCCAGGCGTGCATAGTCGATGTTCTCGACTTCAAACACGCGTGAGAGCTGGCGTGACACCGCCTCGCAATCTTCGATCTTCGCACCGCCCTCTGCGCGGTCGATGCTCACACGCAAAAGCCCCTTGCCGGAGCGCTCGACGTCCACGACCTCGACACCCAGCCCCGCAACGGATTGTTCAACCAGTGCGTATAGATCTGCCATAGAAATAAAAAAAAATGGGCGGCGCTGCCAACCCATCCCGATGAATGCGGCCAATGACGGCCAGAATGTCGTGAATCGAAAGACCGACGACGGCGATATGGACGCGATCCGCCAAAACTCAAGGGACCGGGTCTGCGCCAAGGTGCGCTCAACCGCTTCGACTAAAAGCACCGGATAAGGGTGCTTACCTGCGCTTACGCCATCAAAGTCGATGCTTTGACGCACGGCGCATCCGAAATGCGATGTGTCTTTCTCGTGCCAAGTCCAAGATTCTAAGGGAAATCGGCCGGTCATTCAAGCTTTCCGATGGGCGCCCTCCTCCGGGATCACGCGCCGCAGTATAGTGACGCCTTGCGGCAACGCGCCGCCAGCCCGTCACGAGGAGACCCCATGCGCTACATCGAGCACCAGCCCTGCGGAAAAGCGGACGTCATGCACGTTGCCGACATGCCCGTTCCCGAACCGCGCGATGGCGAGGTGCTGATCGAGGTTCGCTACGCCGGGGTCAATCGGCCGGACGTCGCCCAGCGCGCGGGCAGCTACCCGCCCCCGCCCGGCGCCTCGCCCGTGCTGGGGCTGGAAGTGGCCGGCCGCATCGCCAAGCTGGGCGCCGGGGTGACCGGCTGGCACGTGGGTGACGAGGTCTGCGCGCTGACCCCCGGTGGCGGCTATGCGGAGTATTGCCTCGCCTCGGCCAGCCATTGCCTGCCCGTGCCCGACGGCCTGAGCCTGCTCGAGGCCGCCTCGCTGCCCGAGAACTTCTTCACCGTCTGGACCAACGTCTTCGATCGCGCGCGCTTAAAGGCGGGTGAACGGATCCTGATCCACGGTGGCTCCAGCGGCATCGGCCTGACCGCCATCCAGCTGGCCAAGGCCTTCGGCGCCGAGGTCTACACGACCGTGGGCAACGCCGAGAAGGCGGCCTACTGCCGCGAGGCCGGCGCGGACACGGTCTTCAATTACCGCGAGCAGGACTGGGCCGCCGAACTGGCCGCCGTGACCGGCAAGCAGGGCGTCAATGTCGTGCTCGACATGGTGGGTGGCGACTATGTGATGAAGAACCTGCGCTCGCTCGCCGTCGACGGGCGCCTGGTCAACATCGCCTTTCTGAATGGCAGCAAGGTCCCCGACTTCGACGCCTCGGTCATCATGGTGCGCCGCCTGGTCATGACGGGCTCCACCCTGCGCCCGCGCAGCGTCGAGGACAAGGCCGCCATCGCGCGCGCCCTGCGGGAAAACGTATGGCCGCTGTTCGCCAGCGGGCGCCTGAAGCTGCACGTGAACCGCACCTTCAAGCTCGACGAGGTGGTGCAGGCGCACGCGCTGATGGAATCGTCGGCGCACATCGGCAAGATCATGCTCGAGGTTTGAAGGACCGGCCGGGGCGCCTCGCGCGCCGGCCCAGCACCCCGACATGGATACCACCCGCGGCAACATCCGCAAGTTCGTCTACGGCCACTACCTGGCCAACGGCATTCGCCAGTCGATCGGCATCCTGGCGCCGCCCTTTCTCGTCATCGGCGTGTTCAACGAGCCGGTCATGGGCATGGCGGCGGCCTTCGGCGCCCTGTGCGTGTCGGTCATGGACCAGCCCGGCCCGCTGCAGCACCGCATCAACGGGATGCTGGGCTGCGGCCTGCTCGGCACGCTGGCCGCGCTGCTGACCGGCATGGCCACCTCGTGGCCGCTGCTGCTGATGCTGGCCATCCTGGCGCAGACCCTGTTCTTCGGCCTGTTCTCGGCCTTCGGGCGCAAGGGCGGCATGGTCGGTTTTGCCTGCCTGCTGCTGATGACCCTGACCATGCATGCGACCGTGACGCCGCAGGTGGCGGCCTGGCACGCGCTGGCCACGCTGGGCGGCAGCCTCTGGTACACCTTCTTCAGCGCCTCGGTGAGCCGGCTGGCGCGCTGGCGCGACGAGCGCCAGGCGCTGGCCGTCGCGCTGTTCGCCACCGCCGACTACATCCGCGCCAAGGCGCCCTTCTACGACATCACGCGCGACCTGGACCAGAGCTATCGACAGCTCGTGCCCGCGCAGTCGGCGCTGGCCGAACAGCAGCAGGTGGCGCGCGACATGGTGCTGCGCATCCTGCCGCGCGAACTTGACGAGCGCACCGACCCGCGCCGCGTGCAGCTGGGCAACATCTTCATCGACATGGTCGACCTGCAGGAGACCATGCTCGCCACCTACACGGACTACGACGTGCTGCGGCGCGCCCTGCCGGACAGCGACTTGCTGCTGTTCGCCCATGACGCCCTGCTCAAGCTTGCGGGTGAGGTCGAGCGCATCGGCACGGCCGTGGCCAGCGGGCGCACCGTGCGCCGTTCGACCACCATCAAGGCCGAACTGCGCGCCATGGAGTACGAAGCGGTGCTGCTGCGCAAGCGCGAGTTTCCGCAACAGTCGCCCGAGGCCTGGATCGTCATCGTGCAGGTGCTGCGCCGCCTGCGCACCGCGGCCCGGCTGGTGGCCCGCATGCAGGCCCATGCGAACGGCCGCACGAACGTCGAAAGCCTGCTGCGCCCGGACAACGGCCTGTCGCAGTTCATTTCGCGCGAGACGATCAGCCTGTCGCGCCTGACCAGCAACCTGAACTTCGCCTCGCCGCACCTGCGCTATGCGGTGCGCCTGTCGCTCACGGTGGGCGCCGGCCTGGGCTTCGCCTGGCTGCTGGACGTGGGCGCGCGCTGGCTGAACGTGGACTTCGGCGGGCATGGCTACTGGATCGTGCTGACCATTCTCGTCATCATGAAGCCCGGCTTTGCCCTGTCCGGGCAGCGCAACCGGCGCCGCCTTGCGGGCACGATCGTGGGGTGCCTCCTCACGGCCGGGGTGATGATGCTGACGCAGAACACGATCGCGCTGCTCTGCGTGATGTTCCTCGCGGCCATCCTGAACAACAGCCTGAACCAGATCAACTACCTCTTGAGCGCGGTGTTCAACACCATGCTGGTGTTGCTGTCCTTCCATTTCCTCGCGCCAGGGTCGCTGATGGTGGTGGGCGAGCGCGCCCTGGATGCCCTGATCGGATCGCTGCTGGTGTGGGGCTTCAGCTACGTGCTGCCCTACTGGGAGAACCGGTCCATCCTCAACCTGGCGCAAGCCTCGGTGGCGGCCAACCGGCGGCTGCTGGAGGCCTGCCGACAGCCGCCCGTGGCGGCGGACGCGCCGGCACCGCGCCAGCCTGAAGTGCGCAACGACATCCTGTGGCGCCTCGCGCGGCGCAACGCCAATGCAGCCTTCGCGAACTTTGCGGACGCCTACTACCGGATGATGGCCGAACCCAAGTCCAAGCGGATCGCCGCGTCCTACCTGAACGACCTGCTGGTGCAGAACCACATGCTGGCCGCCCAGATCGGCGCGGCCAGCCCGCACTTTCACGTCGTGGGCCCGCCGCAGACGCAGCCGGCCGAACTGCGCGCCGTGCTGGATGCGCTGGACGCCGCGCTGCAGCAGTCGGAAAACGTGCTGAGCGCACGGGCCGCGGGACCGGAGCGGCCCAACGGCCTGCCGCAGGCGCCCGAGGGCCTGGGACCGGACGTACTGCAGGGGGTGGGTCGGGCCCTGGAGCCCTTCGCGGCGCAGAGCCAGGCCGCGAGCGATGACCCCGGCGCACCGGTATTCGAGCCGGCGCACCTGACCCATCAACTGCGTCAGATGATGCGCACCACCCAGCGCATCTACGAGGATGCGTATGCGGTGCAGGCACCGCCCGACAGCGTGCCCGCCCTGTCCAGCCAGCGCGCCCAGCCCGTCATCATTCCGCAGGGCTAGGCCAGGCCGTCCTGCGCGAAGGGGGCCTTGGACATCTCGTACGGCATGAACGTTGGGGTGGGCACTTGCGAACCGCCATGCCACGCCCTACCCGCGCCTGGTCTCGGGCAGCACGGGGCTTGTCGCGTCGTCAGGCGCGCAGCATGTGGTACAGGTTGCGCAGCATGCCGGCCGTGGCGCCCCAGATGAAGCGGTTTTCGTAGGGGATCGAGTAATAGCGGCGCGGCACGCCGTCCACCAGCGTGGCGGTGTGCAGGCGGTGGTTGGCGGGATTCATCAGGAAGGCCAGCGGCACTTCGAACACCTCGGCCACTTCGAACGGATCGTGGGCCAGCGTGAAGTCCGGAACGGCCAGACCGATCACCGGCGTCACCTTGAAGCCCGTGGACGTGAGGTAATCCGGCATGCTGCCCAGCACGTCGATGTGCTCGCGCGTCAGGCCCGTTTCTTCTTCGGTTTCACGCAGGGCGGTATCGACCAGGTCCTTGTCGGACGGCGACGCGCGCCCGCCGGGAAACGCGATCTGCCCGGCATGATCGTGCAGATGGGCCGTGCGTTGCGTCAACATCACGTTGACACCCGCTGCCCGCATGATCAGGGGAACCAGGACGGCGGCCGCCACCAGCGACTCGCGGCCCGGGAAGGGGCGGCGGCTTTCATCGGCGACTTCAGGCGCCCACGTGGGCGGCTGGTGAAAGCGCGCGCGCAGCGCAGCCGGCGTCAGACAGTCGGCGGGGATGGCGGACAGCCCCTCATCCTGGATCACCCAGGGCTGGCCTGCGGGATCGAAAATGGTGGCGGATGTGTTCGTGCGGTTCGCGGATCCAGACATTCCATCGGCCCGGGAGGGCAACGTCAATAAAGGCGGTCGATCCGTCGAGAACTGCCGCCCAGGCTCGCTTGCGCTCGCGGGCCCTGGCGCACCGTGACGTATCGGCGCGGACCAGGGACAAAAAAAAGGTACTCGACTGAGTACCTTTTAGCACACGCGACGACCGGGACTTGCGTCCCGGATGTGACATGGCGCGACTCAGCCGGCTTTTTGCTCGGCCTTTTGCTCAGCCTTCTGCTCGACCGTCTTGGGGGTCTTGCGGATCAGCTTTTCCTTGATGCGTGCGGACTTGCCCGAACGCTCGCGCAGGTAGTACAGCTTGGCGCGACGCACGTCGCCACGACGCTTGACTTCGATCGAGGCGATTTGCGGCGAGTACAGCTGGAACGTACGCTCGACGGCTTCGCCCGAGGAAATCTTGCGGACGATGAAAGCCGAGTTCAGACCACGGTTGCGACGTGCGATGACGACGCCTTCGTAGGCCTGGACGCGCTTGCGGGCGCCTTCGACCACGTTGACGTTGACCACGACCGTGTCGCCGGGGGCGAAGGCCGGGATCGGCTTGTCGGCCGTCAGACGAACGATTTCTTCCTGCTCGAGAATCTGGATGAGATTCATGGTGACTCCATGTGCCATCGTATGGAAGCAGCTTGTTGGATGGGCCACCGACCGGCAACGCCAGCGATGACACGTGTTCCGCTTCCCAGAGGATGGGGTTGAAAAATACAGCAAAGCTCGCGATTGTAGCGTGCGGGCGGCCACATGCCAAGCGTGCGGCACCACGGGCGACGCCACCCTGGCGGGATCGAACGGGCTGCGACGGTGCATGGCGCCGGGCGCCTGCAGCCCGCCGCCGCAACGCCGCTACGGCGCTACGGCAGGCCCGGCGCCCTCGGCTTGCGCGACCCGCAGGACGCGCTCGTCCTCGGCATTGAGCTCGCCACGCGCGCGGGCGGCCTCGAGCAGGTCCGGACGGCGTGCCAGGGTCAGGCGCAGCGACTGATCGCGCCGCCACCGCGCGATGCGGGCGTGGTGCCCGGAGAGCAGCGCCTCGGGCACGCGCACATCGCCATAGACCTCGGGCCGCGTGTAATGCGGGCAATCCAGCAGGCCCGACAGCGACGGATCGAACGAATCCTGGCGCGCCGAGTCGCCGTGATTCAATGCGCCCGGCAACAGGCGCACCGCGGCATCCATGATGGCCAGTGCACCGATCTCGCCGCCCGACAGCACGAAGTCACCCAGTGACCACTCGTGCGTCACGCGCGCATCGATGAAGCGCTGATCCACACCCTCGTAGCGGCCGCAGACGAGGATCGCCCCGGAGGACGCCGCCAGACTGGCCGCGGTGGCCTGATCGAAGCGCTTGCCCGTGGGCGACAGCAGCACGACCGGTGCGGCCGACAGGCCGGCCAGCGCGCGCGCAGCTTGCGCCGCGTCGACGGACTTCACCAGCGGGTCGGGCAGCATGACCATGCCGGGCCCGCCCCCATAGGGCCGATCGTCGACAGTGCGATGCACGTCGGTCGTGACGTCGCGCGGATTCCAGGTGTGCAGACCCCACAGGCCGCGCGCATGGGCGCGCGCCGTCACGCCATGCTCGGTGAGCGCAGCGAAAAGCGCGGGGAACAGCGTCAGGACGTCGAAGCGCAACGCCATCAGAAATCGTGCGGCCAGTCGGTATCGATGCGGCGGGCGGTCAGATCGACCGACTGCACATGTGCCGCCACGAAGGGCAGCATGGACGTGACCTGGCGGCCCTTGGCATCCATGACGGGCTTGCCATCGGCATCCACGCGGCCAATGTGCAGCACGCCATGCGCACTGTTATCGAGAACTTCGATCACGGTGCCCAGGACCACGGGCGTTTCACCGTCCACACCATGCACGGTGCAGCCGATGAGATCGACCCAGTAATACTCGTCCTCGTCCGCGGCCGGAAACTCGGCACGCGACACCCATACGCGCTGACCCCGCATGGCCTCGGCGTGCTCGCGCACATCCAGACCTTCGAGCCGGGCAACGACGGTACTGCCTTGGGTGCGGGACGTCAGAATGCGCCGGGCCGACAACGTCGTGTCAGACGGCGCCACGACGGACCCCGCCACAGGCGCAGGCTTGCCAAACCACCAAGTCCGCGCCGCGAGCAGCGTGTCGGACCGGGCAGTGTAGGCTTCGACCTTGATCCAGCCACGAATGCCATAGGCACCCGTCACACGGCCCAGCTCGACAAGATCGGACGGCTGGCCGCGGTCGGCGTCAGGCAAAGCCACGAGCGTCGATCAATCAGGCAGCAGCGGCAGCGCTGTCACCGGACGCCTTGGTGGCTTGCTTGACCAGGCGATTGACGGCGGGCGACAGCTGGGCGCCGTTGTCCGTCCAGTGCTTCACGCGATCCAGCGACAGGCGCAGGCCTTCTTCGCCTTCGTTGGCAACGGGGTTGTAGAAACCCACGCGTTCGATGAAACGGCCATCGCGGCGATTGCGCGAGTCAGCAGCAATGACGTTATAGAAAGGGCGCTTCTTGGAGCCGCCGCGGGACAAACGAATCACCACCATTTGGTAATCCCCTAAATTGGTGTAAGACAAAGCCAGACAGTATATCTGGTGCGAGAGAGATCTGGCAATCCTTTCCTTCCGCCAACCTGAGACGGCCGGACGATGGTGCCCGTGCATGCGCGCTATAGTAACGTCCCATGTCCGCTGCCCTCGCCCCCACCGCCGCTCCGTTCTTCCGCCAGAAGACCGCCGCCGCCGCACTTGCCCTGCTGCTGGGCTGGGCCGGTGCGCATCACGCCTACCTGGGCCGCCGCCTGGCCTGGCTGCCGCTTGCCTTCACGGCGCTGGTGGTCGGGATCGCGCTCTGGCGCGACGCACCGGTGTTCAGCCAGTTGCCGTACTACCTGGTGCTGCTGCCGTTGGGCGCCGGGTTCGTGGAAGCCCTGGTCCTGTGCCTGATGTCCGACGAGCGCTTCGACGCCCGCTACAACGCCGGCCAGACGCGCCGCTCGGCCAATCGCTGGGGCGCGATCATCCTGGGCATGGTGTCGCTGAACCTGGGCATGGGCATCGTCGTGCTGCACGTGGTCATGGCGTCGCTGGCCATGGTGGACGGCACCCTGGGCATGTAGCCACGCGTCAGAACCCGGCAGCACCACCCAGCCACAGCAGGCCGGGAATCATGACGCCCCAGCCGATGGCCAGCAGGGCTTCGCCCAGAGCAGGGCTGAAACGCGCGGGACGATTGAACGCATTGCGGTTTTTGCGGGACATGGTGGACTCCTGTCAGAAGAGGGATTGCTGGCCTTGCGCGGCCGGTGGAACGAACTGTCGGGTATCGAGATCGAAACGGCGGCGCCCGAAACCCGAGCGGCGCGCAGCCAGGGAAAACCGTTGGGCGAAGAGATCGGCCCAGACGCCCTCCCCCCGCATGCGTGCGCCAAAGCGCGAAGACGCCCGCTGACCGTCCGCATCGCGCGGGCTGCCCAGGTCGTCGACCCGGGCCAGCACGCGTTCGGCGCGATCCGGGTAATGCGCCTGCAGCCATTCGGTGAAGACCTCGCGCACTTCGAGCGGCAGGCGCAGCACCGTATAGCCCGCCGTGCCGGCCCCCGCCTCACCGGCGGCGGCAAGGATGTGTTCGAGCTGGTCGTCGGTGACGAAGGGGATGACCGGCGCGACCATGACCCCGGTCGGGATGCCGGCCTGCGTGAGCCTGCGCACGGCTTCGATCCGGCGCCAGGGCGCGCTGGCCCGGGGCTCGAGCGTGCGGGCGACGTTCGCATCCAGGGTGGTGATGCTGATGAAGACCATGACCAGCCCGCGTCGCGCCAGCGAGGCGAGCAGATCGATGTCGCGCTCGACCAGGGCATTCTTGGTGATGATCACCACCGGATGCCGTGTTTCGTCCAGCAGACCCAGGATGCCGCGCGTCAGTTGCCAGTCGCGCTCGATGGGCTGATAGGGGTCGGTGGCCGAACCGATGGTGATGGTGCCGGGCCGGTACGCGCGTGCCGAGAGCTCGTCGCGCAGCACCTGGACCGCATTGGTCTTGGCGACCAGCCGCGTCTCGAAATCCAGGCCGGGCGAATAGCCCAGATAGGCATGGGTGGGCCGGGCATAGCAGTAGGTGCAGCCGTGCTCGCAACCGCGGTAGGGATTGATCGCGCGATCGAACGGGATGTCCGGGGACACGTTGTACGACAGGATGCGGCGAGCCTGCTCTTCGCGCACCGTGGTCCGTGGCGCGCTGACATCGCCCGGATCCGCCGCGCTCGACCAGCCGTCATCGGCGGCCTCGCGGGCATCGCGCTGGAAACGGTGGGCGACGTTGGCCACGGCCCCACGCCCCCGGATGGGGGTGGGCGGCTGGACCAGGTGCAGGTGTTTGCTCGACATGCATGCACTGTATATCCAACCAGCACTGGATGCAACAACAGTTACATGCGGGGTGTTGCATGGGTGGCGCACCGGGACGGGACCGGTGCGAGCGCGCCCACGGGATCGCGCCCCCGCGGCCGCCCGCATCTGACCCGACTGCCCAACTGTGCCTGCCCCGGGTCCTGGCCCCAACGACAACGCCCCCGGTGGAGCAGTCCTCCACCGGGGGCGTCATGGCGACCAGGACGTCGGGCGCGTCAGGCGATGCGGCGCACCATGCCCGCTGCGGCCGTCTGGTGCGTGGCGGGATCGATCAGGATGAAGGCGCCGGTGGCCGGCAGATCCTCGTAGGCATCCAGGGCCAGGGCCTCGCGCGTGGCGATCGCGAGCGTGCCGATGTCGTTCATCGCGAGCGGCGCATCGCCCGCCGGCACTTCCTGCAACAGCTGGATGTCCCGACGCGAGCGCAGGCCTTCCACGCGCGCCGTCGTGAGCCGGGTGCCCTGCTTCAACAGGTACTTGCGCTGCAGGTTGAGCGGCTGCGAATCGAGCCAGCACACCTCGGCCTCGAAGCGACGGCCCACGGTGCCCGCGTCCTGGGCGTGCGCAAACGAATCGCCCCGCGACACGTCAACATCCCGATCCAGGACCACGGTGACCGCGGTGCCTGCGCACGCGCTGTCCAGATCGCCATCCAGCGTGACCAGGCGCGCGACGACGGCCGTCGAGCCGGACGGCTGCACGACGATGGTGTCGCCCCGGCGCAGCACGCCACTGGCGACCTGCCCCATGTAGCCGCGAAAATCATCGGCGCTCGAGCCGCCATGGCGCGCCACCAGTTGCACCGGAAAGCGCATGGCCGAACCTGCGGTGTCCGCGACGGCCGGCAGCGATTCGAGCAGGCTGAGCAGCGGCTCGCCGTCATACCAGGGCGTGTTGACCGAGGGCGTGACCACATTGTCGCCCGCCAGTGCCGAGATCGGCAGGATCTGGAAGCTCGCGATGCCCAGGCGCTGGGCCAGGTCGGCATAGGATGCGGCGATGCGATCGAACACGTCGCGGTCCCAGCCCACCAGGTCCATCTTGTTGACGGCCACGACGATGTGGCGGATGCCCAGCAGATGCGCGATCGTGCTGTGGCGGCGGGTCTGCGGCAGCAGCACGCCATCGCGCGCACGCGCCGCGTCGATGAGGATGATGGCCACGTCCGAGCTGGACGCGCCCGTCACCATGTTGCGGGTGTACTGCTCATGCCCGGGCGCATCGGCCACGATGAACTTGCGGCGCGGCGTGGCGAAGTAGCGGTACGCCACATCGATCGTGATGCCCTGTTCGCGCTCGGCTTCCAGGCCGTCGGTCAGCAGCGAGAAGTCGATGGCGTCGCCCTCGACGCGGCGGTACTTCGCGCGCGAGATCGCGGCCATCTGATCGGCGAACACGCCCTTGCTGTCGTACAGCAGGCGACCGATCAGCGTGGACTTGCCGTCGTCCACCGAACCGGCGGTGATCAGGCGCAGGACGCTGGTCTCGCCCTGGAAGGGATCGGAGATGGCGTTCATCAGAAATATCCTTCTTTCTTGCGGCGTTCCATGGAGGCTTCGGAGGTCTGGTCGTCCATCCGGGTGGCGCCGCGTTCGGTGATGTCGGAGATCGCCGTCTCGGCGATGATGGCCGCCGGGCTGTCGGCAGTGGACGCCACGGGGCAGGTGCAGGAAATGTCGCCCACGGTGCGAAAGCGCACGGTGGTCAGTTCAGGCGTCTCGCCCGCGGCAGGCGGCGTGATGGGCGTGACCGGCACGAGCAGGCCGTTGCGCCGCACGACTTCGCGCTCATGCGCGTAGTACAGCGAGGGCAGCGCGAGGTTCTCGCGGGCGATGTATTGCCACACGTCGAGCTCGGTCCAGTTCGAGATCGGGAACACGCGCATGTTCTCGCCCGCGTGCACCTGGGTGTTGTACAGGTTCCAGAGCTCCGGACGCTGGGCCTTGGGATCCCACTGGCCGAACTCGTCGCGAAACGAGAAGATGCGCTCCTTGGCGCGCGCCTTTTCCTCGTCGCGGCGCGCACCACCGATGCAGGCGTCGAATCCGAATTCCTCGATCGCCTCGAGCAGCGTCACGGCCTGCGCGGCGTTGCGCGAATCCGTGTCACGGCGCAGCACGACGCTGCCGCGGGCGATCGAATCCTCGACGCTGCGCACGATCAGGCGCTCGCCCAGTTCGGCCGCGCGCGCATCGCGAAACGTGATCACTTCATCGAAGTTGTGCCCGGTGTCCACGTGCAGCAACGGGAAGGGAAAGGCGCCCGGGCGAAAGGCCTTCTCGGCCAGGCGCAGCAGGACGCAGGAGTCCTTGCCGCCGGAAAACAGCAGCACGGGCTTGGCACATTCGGCCGCCACTTCGCGCAGGATGTAGATGGCCTGGGCTTCGAGCCAGTCCAGATGCGTGCGTGTACGGGAGTCGAGGGTCGTCGTCATGAGAACTCGGTATGCGGAAAATGAGGGGAGCGTCGCGCTCAGCCGCGCGCCACGAAGCGCAGGGGCTGGGCCGCGGAGGCGTCCGGGGCGAGGTTGCCGGCGTGCAGGCCGCACTCCTTGGAGTCGGAGTTCTCCCACCACCAGCGCCCGGCGCGCGGGTCTTCGCCGGGGCGTACCGCACGGGTACAGGGATCGCAGCCGATCGACGGATAGCCCTTGTCGTGCAGGGCGTTGTAGGGGATGTCCTTGTCGCGGATCACCTGCCAGATCTGGGCTTCGGTCCACTCGGCCAGCGGATTGAACTTGTACAGCCCGAAGGTCTCGTCGTGCTCTTCGAGCGGCAGTTCGGTGCGGCTGACCGCCTGTTCGCGCCGCTGTCCGGTCATCCATGCACTGCGCCCGGCCAGCGCGCGGCGCAGCGGCTCGACCTTGCGGATGCCACAACAGGCCTTGCGCAGCTCCAGGCTTTCATAGAACGCGAAGGCACCGTGCGCCTGCACGTGGGCTTGCACGGCGTGCGCGTCGGGGTGCAGGATTTCCAGCTCGAGCCCGTAGCGCTCGGTGATGCGCGGGATCAGCGCCAGCGTTTCGGCCGGCAGGCGGCCGGTGTCCAGCGTGAACACGTGGACCGGGGCGCCGGACTCGGCGATGGCGTGCGTGAGCACCATGTCCTCGGCCGCCAGCGAGCTGGCGAAGGCGAGATCGGGATATCGCCGCGCCGCTTCGCTCACCCTGTCAAGTAGCCGTTGCCACATATGGTTATTCCCATTTGCCAAAGTGGCATCGTGGCATGCGGCCACCGGGAAGGAAACGAACTAATCGGCGATTGCAAATGACCAGGAGTCATAAAGAAAGGCGGTATTCCCTGTTTGAGGGAATACCGCCTTTCTGGAAGCTGGTGTCAGGCCCAGCGCGATCGCGCCGCCGGATTCAGGACCCGATCATGGCGCGATCGGCGGCATTCGTCAATGCCCGCGTCACCCGTCGATGTCGACAGCCCGCACGGCGCGCTCAGGCCGGCGGCCAGGTCACCGAGTCGCTGCCCTCCAGGATCGCCACCCGCAGCGACTGCGTGCGCGGCAGCAGATGTGCCGCATGAAAGCGCGCCACGGCCACCTTGCCGCGCCCGAAGGCGGACGCATCATCCACGCAGGCCAGGGCCGCGCGTGCCATCTGCCAGCCGCTGTGCACCAGCCCCGCCAGCATCAGATATGGCACGCTGCCGGCATACACGCCGCGCGCATCGTCACGCGCGTTGATCAGGAGCCACGACACCACGGCTTCGTAATCGTCCACCGAGGCCGCGAGCTGCTTGCCGATCAGGCGCAGCGGCGCTTCGGACTCGTCCAGCGCGTCCACCGTTTCCCGCATGCGGCCGATGAAGTCCAGGGCCACCGCCCCGCCATCGCGCAGCGTCTTGCGTCCCACCAGGTCGTTGGCCTGGATGGCGGTCGTGCCCTCGTAGATCGGCAGGATGCGGGCATCGCGGTAATACTGCGCGGCGCCCGTTTCCTCGATGAAGCCCATGCCGCCGTGCACCTGCACGCCCAGCGAGGTGACCTCCAGGGACATCTCGGTGGAAAAGCCCTTCACGATGGGGACCATGTATTCGTACTCGGCACGCGCGCGAGCACGCACGTCGGCATCGGCCGCGCCGTGCGCATGGTCGTAGCCGGCGGCCGCCACGTAGGCCGTGGCGCGCGCACCGTCGGTGAGCGCGCGCATCGTCATCAGCATGCGCTGCACATCGGGATGGCGATCGATGGTGTCCGCCGCGTTGTCGCTGCCGATCGCCCGGCTCTGCACGCGTTCGGCCGCATAGGCCGCGGCCTGCTGCGCCGCGCGCTCGGCCACGGCCACGCCCTGCAGGCCGACCGCGTAGCGCGCCGCGTTCATCATGATGAACATGTATTCCAGGCCGCGATTTTCCTCGCCCACCAGGTAACCGATGGCGCCCTGCCCGACCTCGCCCTTGTCGTCACCGAAGATCAGCACGGCGGTGGGGCTGCCGTGGATGCCCAGCTTGTGCTCGATCGAGGCGCAGTACACATCGTTGCGCTGGCCCAGGCTGCCATCCTCGCCCACCAGGAACTTGGGCACGATGAAGAGCGAGATGCCCTTCACCCCGGCCGGCGCGTCCGGCGTGCGGGCCAGCACCAGGTGGACGATGTTCTCGGCCACGTCGTGCTCGCCCCAGGTGATGTAGATCTTCTGGCCGCTCACGCGGTAGCTGCCATCGGCCTGGGGCACGGCACGCGTGCGCACCTGGGCCAGGTCCGAGCCCGCCTGCGGCTCGGTCAGGTTCATCGTGCCCGTCCAGGTGCCCTGCACCAGCGGCGGCAGAAAGCGCTGCTTCTGCACGTCCGAGCCCGCGATCAGCAAGGCTTCGATGACCCCGTCGGTCAGCAGCGGGCACAGCGAGAACGCCAGGTTCGCGGCGTTGATGTTCTCCATGCAGGGCGCGCCCACGAGCTTGGGCAGACCCTGTCCGCCCACGTCCACCGGATGCTGCAAACCCTGCCAGCCCCCATCGCGGAATTGCCCATAGGCCTCGGCAAAGCCGGGCGAGGTCGTGACCGCGCCGTCCTTCCAGCGCGCGGGCTGCGTGTCGCCCACGCGATTGAGCGGAGCGATCACGGACTGCACGAAGCGCGCGTTTTCCTGCAGCACGGCATCGACCGTGTCGGTGTCGAGCTCCGCAAAGGACGGCAAGGCAAGGACCTGCTCGAGGCCAGCCAGCTGCGTGAGAACGAAACGAATGTCGTCGATGGGTGCCACGTAAGTCATGTTGTCTCCGCCGTTATCACCATGGACCCCGTCGCCGGCATGCGCAGGATCACGGAATGGGTCGCGCAGTGCGCTCCAGCCACTATACCGTCACGACCCCGGACACGGGCCGTCCGGGCCGGGGTTCTCGCAAATGTCGTGCAGCAGCTCCAGATAGCGCGCAGCCAGCGGGGAGAGATAGCCGCCTTCGCGCGTCAGGTAGCCCGCACTGCGCTGCCATCGCCCTTCCTCCAGCGGGAGCGCGACCAGGTCTTGGCAGGCACGCGTTGCCAGGCTGCGCTCGCTGAGCAGCGCCAGGAGATCGCTGCGGCTCAAGAGATCGGCCAGGTGCATGCCGGAGTTGTCGATCTCGACGGCGACCCGGGGAGGCGGCAGGCCGTGCTCGGACCAACGGGCTTCCAGATTGCGCCGTGCAGGCACGCTGCTGCGCGGCAACAGCCACGACGCCGTGGCCACATCCGCCAGCGTCAGCGGCCGCAACGCCAGCAGCGGATGGCCTCGACGCACCACGACGCGAAGATCGTCGGGAAAGAGCCGGGTCTGGGACAACCCCGGAGGAAAGCTGCTGCTCAGCGCGCAGATCGCCAGATCCAGCTCGCCTTGCATCAGGGCCGTGATCAGCGCGTCGATCAGGGCGACCGAGACCTGAATGCGCACCGCGGGCCGCTGGAGCCGCAACGCCTGGACTGCCGGCGAGAAAGGGAACTGGCTGTACGCCGGCGCCACGCCGATGCGCAAGGTACCGGCCATGCCCATGTGCAGGTCGCTTGCCTCGTCGACCGCGTCCTGCAGGTGCAGCCTCAACAGCCGGATACGGCGATAGAAGCTGCCGGCAGGCGCAGTCAGCGTCAGTCCCTTGGGATGCCTGTCGAACAACGCGAATCCCAACGCACGCTCGAGCCGTTGCACGGCCTTGGTGAGTGCCGGCTGTGACACGCCCAGGCGCAGCGCGGCACGGCCCAGGTGCTGCTCCTCGGCGGCCGCGACAAAGTATTCCAGGTCTTCCAGACGCATCACCGACTCCATAACAGACGGTTATCGCGATTCTACGGTCGATTATTGGAAGGAATGCCGTGATCTCACTACATTCTGGCCATGGCACGGCATTCCCTGCACGGTGGTTGCCGACCGGTCTCTTTGCGTCCTCTGGAGGATCCGCGCATGTCCGTCTCACGCTATCGCCGCCGCCTGCTGCAGGGAGCCGCCGCCACGCTGTGTCTGCCCGGCATTCCGGCGTTGGCCCAGTCATCCGGCTGGCCCAGCCGCAACATCCGCTTCGTCACCCAGTCCGCGCCGGGTGACGCCGTGGACACCCGACTGCGCGACATCCTCATCGATCTCGCGCCCTTGCTCAACGGCGCTCCCCTGGTGCCGGACAACCGGCCAGGCGCGGGCGGTGTGCTGGCCCACCAGTCCGTGCTCAATGCGCCTGCGGATGGCTACAGCGTCCTGCTGGGCAATGCCACCATGACCGTCCTGCCAGCGTTCAACCGCAAACTGTCCTACGACCCCCAGAAGGAATTCACGCCCGTGGCCGTGCAGGGTCTGTCCCCGATTGGCCTGGCGATTCCGGCATCGCGGCCAGAGACAACCCTGGCCGACTGGCTCGCGTGGGCTCGCCAGCAAGGCGACCGGCTGAACTACGGCTCGGTCGGCAATGGGTCCGTCTCGCATCTGTACGGTTTCCAGCTGGCGGGCGACATGGGCCTGAATGCGACGCACGTCCCATTCAAGGGTGCGACGCCCGGGCTGCTCGCCATGCTGGCAGGCGACGTGCATTACGGCATGTACGACACCTTCTCTCTGCGCTCGCTGCTCGACAAGGGCGGTCTGCGCGTGCTGGCCGTCACCGGCGATCAACGCAGCAAGTTCTTGCCGGATGTACCGACATTCAAGGAACTCGGGCATGCCAACTACGAGCGGATGGGCTGGACGGCCTACTTCCTCAGGACGTCGACGGACCCCGAGATCGTCGCCAGGCTGGCGCAGGCCATCAACCAGGTCAACATGCGTCCGGAGGCTGCCCGCAAGCGCGAGGACCTGTGGTCGGAATGGCGCAGCATGACACCGGCGGAACTGACGACGCGAGTGCGCACGGACGCAGCTGCCTGGGCGGCGATCGTGGACAAGGCAGGTGTCTATGCCGACTGACCGCGACCACGCCTCGGCGCCACCGCGCTGGATCAACCTGGGCCAGTGGATCACCCGCAGTGCGCAGCGCTGGCCTGAACTGCCTGCGGTCATCCAGGGTGATCATCGCCTGAGCTTTCGACAGCTGGACCAGCGCTCGAGCCGCCTCGCCAATGCCTTGCTGGGCCTGGGTCTGCAACCGGGCGACCGTGTCGCGGCCATGTCCCGGAACTGTCCCGAACTGGTCGAGCTGGAATGCGCGCTCTACAAGGCCGGGCTGGTGAAGGTGGTCCTGAACGCGCGGTTCAGCGAGGCCGAGGCCCGCGATTGCCTGGAGAACGCCGATCCAGCCGCCTTCCTGGTCGGCCCGAGCCACCTGGCACAGGCCGACGGCATCCTGCGGGACCTGGACATCGCCGGTCTTGAACATCGGATCCACTGGGGCGGCCTGGCGCCGTCCAACCCGGTGTCATCGTCCTATCTCGACTACGAGCACCTGCTGTCGCAGGCGAGCGACAAGAATCCCGACATCCTGCGCGCACCGGATGACCTGGCCGTCCTGCACTTCAGTTCGGGCTCGACCGGGCGCATGAAGGCCGCCATGCAGACCGTCGGCAACCGCATGGCTGCGATGCACAAGGTGGTCATGGGACGCATGCGCGCTGCGCCGGGAGATGTGCTGACGCTGTCCAGCCCCGTGTCGCACGCCGCCGGCATGTTCATGCAACCCTGGCTGTACCAGGGCGGCACGCTGGTCCTCGAGGACGCCTTCGAACCGGAGCGGCTGCTGCGCACCCTGCAGACGCACGGGGCCACGGCGACCTTCATGGTGCCGACCATGATCTATGCCTTGCTCGGCTGCCCCGCGCTGGCCAGCACCGACCTGTCCCGGCTGCGTCACCTGGGTTATGGGGCGGCTCCGATGGCGGCGTCGCGCATCATCGAGGCCTGGACGTTGATCGGCCCGGTCCTGTCGCAGGGCTATGGCGCGGGCGAGACGACCGGGGGCCTGGTGGGGCTGGACATCTCCGATCACGCGCGTGGCGTGAACGGGCAGAAGCCCGAGCTGCTGACATCGTGCGGGCGCCCCTTCAGCGAGTCGCGCGTGGCGCTGCTGGACGATGACGACAACGTCGTGCCCGACGGTGAACTCGGCGAGATCTGCGTGCGGGGTCCCGATGTGTTCGCCGGCTACTGGCGCGCCCCCGAACAGACGAAGGAAGTCCTGGTGCGGGGCTGGCTGCGCACCGGCGACCTGGCCCGTTGCGATGAGGAAGGCTACCTCTACATCGTCGACCGCAAGAAGGACATGATCGTGAGCGGTGGCTTCAATGTCTATCCGGCCGAAATCGAACAGGTGATGTACCGGCATCCCGCGGTGCGCGAAGTCTGCGTGGTGGGGGTACCCGACGCTCACTGGGGCGAGCGCGTGCACGCGGTCGTCAGTCTGCGGGAAGGGCACGTCACCGACGCCGAGGCGCTCGTCGCCCACTGCGGTGCCGTGCTGGCGGGGTTCAAGAAACCGCGCAGCGTGGACATCGTCGATCGGCTGCCGCAGAACGCCAGCGGCAAGCTCTCGCGCAAGGACGTGAGGGCCCGCTATTGGCAAGGCCGCGACCGATGGGTCAACTGATATCCGGAGCCATCACCACCATGACCATGCTTTCCGCACACACGCCCGCCGCCGTCATGCAGGGATTTCCGCCGCCCCCCCAGCAGCGCATTTCGCCCCGCAACTGGCATGAGCCGGCCTTCTTGCGCTGGAGCCTGATGAACCGCTCGGCACAAGTGCCCAGCGTGCCGATCTGGCGCGGCGATGGGCCGGTCAGCGAACTGCCGTCCGCGCCACAGCCCCTGGACATGCTGCCGGTCCCCGGGCTGGACGGCACGTCCACGGCGCTCGCGTCCATGCTGGCCGCCCTGGAGGTCGATGCCTTTCTCATCCTGCATCGCGGCCGCATCGTCTACGAGCGCTATCTTCACGGCATGCAGGCGCACACGCTCCATGGCACCGCGTCCGTCAGCAAATCCTTCATGGCCGTCCTGGCCGGCATACTCCAGGCGCAGGGCGTGCTGGACTTCGGACGCGAAGCGCAACACTACGTGCCCGAGATGCGCGGCTCGGCCATGGGCAACGCCACGCTGCAGCAGCTGCTGGACATGCAGGCGGGCATTCAGCGGCCCGCCATGACCGGGCGCGACGCTGCCATCGGGCAGCAGGACGGCGGGGTCTTCGAGATACTCGGCCTCCTGCCACGCCAGCCCGAATCGCCTGCCGACTTCTACGAATTCGTACTGCGCAAGCCAAGCTCCGGGCCGCACGGACGCACGTTCTACTACGACAACGGAACGGTGGAGGCACTGGCCTGGGTGATCCGCCGCGCCACCGGCCGCACGATCGTGGACCTGTACTCGGCGCTTGTGTTCGCGCCCCTGGGTGCACAGCGCGATGCCACCATCACGGTGGACCGGCTGGGCGCGGAGTTCACCTCGGGCGGACTGGCGACCACCTTGCGAGACATGGCGCGCCTGGGCGAAACCCTGCGCTGCGACGGTCACTGGAATGGCCGACGCATCGTGCCGGAAGCCTTCATCGCCCAGACAAGGCGCGGCGGTGACCGCGCGATGTTCGCGGCCTCGGCACGCCATGCCGTGATGCCGACAGGCTCCTACCGGAACTGCTTCTTCCACATGCACGACGACATGGAGGGCTACACGGCGTCCGGACGCTATGGCCAACGCATCTATGTCTCGCCGCGTGCGGAACTGGTGGTCGCACAGTTCAGCTCGGCGGGCGGCGCCCCGCCTCCGCACCCCTTCGACGGTCCGACGGTCAGGCTGCAGCACGCCCTGGCCACCCACTTCGCCACGCGCTGACGGCGCCTGCCTTCCCCGAGACTGCCATGTCCCCATCCACCATGCACTACCGCCCCGCCCAGGTGCCGGAACCGCTGTTCCCGGTGACCGATCGCGCGCGGGAGATTCTTTCGCGCGTGCGCGCATTCATCGATGACGAGTTGCGTCCCCTCGAGTCCGAACACGGCATCAACTGGGAGCGCGGTGCGCCGCGTGACGTACTGCGCCAGGTGTGGCAGCGCTCACGCGCGCGGGGTCTGTATGGCATCCAGCTCCCCGAAGCCATTGGCGGCGCGGGCCTGACGATCGGCGAACAGGTGCTGCTCAAGGAATCGATCTACGCCAGTGGCTGCTCGCTCGCGCCGCATGTGATGGGCGAGCTGAGCGGCCCGCCGCGCGTGGGCGCGCTCTACAAGGAAGCGACTCCCTTTCAGGTGGAGCGCTTCATCCAGCCCGTGCTGCGGGCCGACATGGCGTCCTGCTTCGCCCTGACCGAAGAGGACGCAGGCTCGGACGCCGGCGCGTTGCGCACCACGGCCACCCGCACGTCACAGGGCTGGGTGCTGGAAGGTCGCAAAAAATTCATCTCCGGCTCTCCGTTCGCCGATCTGGCGGTGGTGCTGGCCTCGACCTCGGATGACCCTTCGACCCGGGAGATCACGGCATTCTTCGTGGAAGCCTCGCGCCCTGGCTACCGCATCGAAGCCAACTACCGCACGCTCGCAGGCCAGTCCCACACGGGCGACATCATCCTTGAGCACGTCCACATCCCCGATGAGAATCGCATCGGCCCCCTGGGCAAGGGCCTGGGCCTGGCGATGGGGCGCATTTCCGTGAATCGGTTGCTGCACTGTCCGGCGATGCTGGGATTGGCGCACCTGAGCCTGCACATGTCACTGGAGCGCGCTGGCGCGCGCGTGCAGTTCGGTCAGTCCATCGGCAACTTCCAGGCCATCCAGCACATGCTGGCCGACATGGCGACCGAGCTCGAAGCCGCGCGCGCCTTGATGTACAGCGTCGCGCTCGCGCTGGACTCGGGCGCCGAGCCGCGCATGAAAGCCTCCATGGCCAAGGTCTTCTGCTCGGAGACGGCATTTCGCGTCGCGGACCGCGCAGTGCAGGTCCACGGCGGGACCGGCATCATCCAGGGCAATCTCGTCGAATGGCTGTTTCGCATGCTGCGCATGTACCGGATCGTGACGGGCACCAGCGAGATCCAGCGCAACACCATCGCTCGCGAACTGATGGACACAGCCCGATGAGGATGCGACCGTGATGCCGGGCGTGGCGGCGGCCTGATGGCAGGAGGCAAGGAAGCCCGCCTGGGCGGGCTGACCGTGCATGTGATCAAAGGCCGAGCGGGCCTGGCACGCCAGCCTCGTCCAGGATGGACGCGAGGGCTCAGTTGGCGCTTTTCGCTCCAGCCTCGGCAAGGCGCCGCCCCTTGTGGCCCTCCTCTTTGGCGAAGGCGGTGAATTCCGCCACCGACGTCGCAGGCATGGGCTCCTCGTAACCTGCCTCCAGGCTGGTCCGCACGGCCGGGTCGGCCAGCAGCCGGTTGGTGGCCGCGAACAGCTGCTCGACCACGGGCTGCGGCGTGCCCTTGGGCGTGAAGATGCCCCACCAGTTGGACACGTCGTAGCCGGGCAGCGCCTCGGCAATCGGCGGGTAGTCGATCAGCTTGGAGCGCGTAGCCGAGGTGACAGCCAGGCCAACCGCCTTGCCCGAGTCGATGATGGACTTGGCCGAGGGCGCGGTGGCGAACGAAATGTCGGTATCGCCAGAAGCCACCGACTGCACGGCTGGTGCGCCGCCCTTGAACGGGATGTGCATCAGCTGGACGTCGGCAAGCTGCATGAATTCGACCGCGCTAAGGTGGGTGATGACGCCATTGCCCGAGGACGCGACGTTCAGCCCACCCGGTTCGTCGCGGGCACGCGCGATCAGGCCCTTCACGTCCTTGATGCCCAGGGCAGCATTGGCGATCAACACCATGGGCGCGGTGGTGAGCCTGGCAACGGGTACGAAGTCGTCCGGGGTGTAGTCGACCTGGTACAGCACCATATCGCTGCCCATGACGCTGGAGTTGCCCAGATACAGGGTGTGGCCGTCCGGCTTGGCACGCGCCGCGATCGTCGCGCCAATGGTGGACCCCGCTCCCGGGCGGTTCTCGACCATCACCGTCTGGCCCAGCTCGCGCGACAGGGCATTGGCGTAGACACGCCCGACATGGTCGGCGCCGCCCCCGGGTGGAAAGCCGATCACCAGGGTGATGGGACGACTCGGGTAGTTGTCGGCGGCCAGCGCCAGGCCGGGGCTCAGTACGACGGCGGCCAGCCCGGCCGCGATGCTCATGCGTGCGCTTCTGCGTGCTGTCATGATGTCTCCTCCTGTGGTCTTGTCTGCGCCGCCTGTGCCGCGGCGTCGTGCCTATCGTCCGGTGAATACCGGCGCGCGCTTCTCCTTCCAGGCCGCGGCACCTTCCGCCATGTCCTGCGACGCCTCCGAGCGCCGTACCTCGGCCTCGATCGTCTCGCGTTGCAGCTCGCCCTGGGCGATCCGGTTCAGGTGCTGCTTGACGCCCAGCAGCGGTATCGGCGCCATCTGCACCAGCTGCTCGGTCAGGGCATCCAGCCGCGCCGTCAGCGCGTCGGGCGCCACCTGCTCGGTCAGAAAGCCGATGCGCAGCATCTCGGCGGCGTCCAGCCGTTGCGCGGTCAGGAAAAGCCGCTTGGCCACATCCAGGCCCAGCCGCGTCACATAGCGCTGCAGGCCGCCCGGATAGAAATGCAGGCCCAGGCGGGTTGCCGGCATGAACATGTTGGCCTCGGTCGTGCCGATCCGGAAGTCGCAGGCCAGCGACAGGTCCGTGCCCCCGCCATACACGCCTCCCTGGATGGCAGCGATCGTCACGGGGCGCGCGGCCTCCACCAGATCCACGGTTTCACCGAAGTACAACGAGCTGGGCGCCTCGGCGTCGGCCAGCGAGCCAATGTCGTAGCCACTGCAGAAGTACTTGCCGGTGGCGACGATGCGCAGCACCAGCACGCGCTCGTCGGCATTCACGGTGTGCAGGTGGTCGCGCACGGCGTGAAGATCCGCGGGCGAGAGCCGATTGGCCTGGCCGGGACGCGACAGTGTCAACGTGGCGACCGGCCCGGCCAGGTGCAGTCGGGGCGGCAGCGAGGTCTGCGGGTCGGTCATGACGCCTCCTGCGCCGTGTCGGCCGCCTGCAAGATCACGCCGGCAGCCACCAGCCGGGCGATTTCCTGCGCATCGATTCCGTGCTCGGTGAGCACGGCCTGTGTATGCTCGCCGAACAGCGGTGGCGGCAGCCGCACTGGCGCGCCGTCCCAATCGGCGGTGGTCGAGATCGGCAGGCCGACCTGCTGCAATGTGCCAATGACGGGATGTTCCATGTACTTCACCAGGCCGCAGGCGGCCACCTGGGGGTCGGCGAACACATCGGCCAGCGTGTTGATCGGGCCCGCCGGGATGCCGTTGTCGATCATCTCGCGCGTCCACTCCATGCGGGTGCGCTGCTTCAGCCCCGTCTCCAGCGCCGCCTTGAGGTCGTGCCGATGGCGCATGCGTTCGGCATTGGTCAGGAATCGCGGGTCGTCGACGAGCGCGGGCATGCCCAGGATGCCGCACAGCTTCACCCACATCTGCTGCGTGGCCGGGGCAAGATTGAGCGGGCCATCGGCGGTCTCGAAGGTGCCATAGGGCGCGATCACCGGGTGGACGTTGCCGCAGGGCTCGGGGACTTCGCCGTTGCTCAGGTAGCGCTGGCCCTGCACGCTCAGCAAGCCCATCAGGCTCGCCAGCAGCGATGTCTCCACGTGCTGTCCGACGCCCGAGCGCTGGCGCTCGACCACGGCCGACAGGATGCCGATCACGATCCACATGCCGGCACTCAGGTCCCCGACGGCCGTGCCCACCCGCATCGGGCCGGCCTGCGCGGTGCCCGTCAGGCTCATGAAGCCCGAATAGCCCTGCGCGATCTGATCGAAGCCGGCCCACTCACGCGCCGGGCCCTTGCTGCCAAAGCCCGAAATGGACGCGAGGATGAGGCCGGGATGCTCGGCGCTGAGCGCTGCATAGCCCAGGCCCATGCGCTCCATCGTGCCGGGCTTGAAGTTCTCCACCACGATGTCCGAGCCCAGTGCCAGCCGGCGCACCAGCGCCAGCCCTTCGGGCTGACGAAAGTCCACGCCGATGCCGCGCTTGTTGCGGTTCGCGCTCAGGTAATAGACGCTGATGTCCTCGTCGAAGGGTCCCCACTGGCGCACCATGTCGCCCTCGGGCGTGGGCTCGACCTTGACGACTTCGGCGCCCAGGTCGCCCAGGATCATCGTGCTGAACGGTCCAGACAGGGCTCGGGTGAGATCGAGCACTTTCAATCCGGCAAGTGGCAGTGCCATGGCGTTGTCTCCTTGTGATCGGACACAGTCTAGGCACAGCCGCCATAGGTTAAAAATAGGGAATTCCAATTTCTCCATAAGGCAAACTTATGTCGATCAGTCTGCGCCAGCTGAAGTACTTCGTTCAGGTGGTGGAGCTGGGCAACCTGACCCGTGCGGCCGAAGCCCTGCACGTGGCCCAGCCTGCGCTCAGCCAGCAGATGGCCGCGTTGGAAGACACGCTGGGGTTGGCCTTGCTCGTGCGGGGTCCGCGTGGCGTCACGCCCACCGCGGAAGGCGTGCTGCTGCATCGGCATGCCCAGACGATTCTTCGACAGGTCGACTCCACCCCGGGTCTGCTGCGGCAGGCCGCCGACCACATCACGGGCACCGTGTCGGTCGGGCTTGCCTCGAGCACCGCACGCATGCTCGCCCTGCCCTTGATGCAGGCCGTGAAGGCCGAGCTGCCCGCGATCGTGATGGAGATCGTGGACGTGCCCAGCGCCGACCTCACCAAGCTCGTGCTGCAGGGACGCATCGACTTTGCCCTGTCGCCCGATCAGCAGCCCATGCACGGCCTGCTGCACGAACGCCTGCTGCGCGAAGACCTGCTCCTCCTCACCCATCCGGACGTGCGGCTGCGCCGGCGCAAGCCTGGCATCGCGGACATTGCCGACCTGCCGATGATCCTGCCCAGCCCCCCCAACACGCTGCGCGCGCGGGTGGACCACGCGTTCCTGACGGCGGGGTTCGCGACCCGGCTGTATGCCGAGGCCAGTACGTCGGCGATCCTGATCCCGGCGGTGGCGGCGGGCCTGGCTGCGACGCTGCTGCCCTACTCCGCCGCCCACCACGAGATCGATGTTGGCACCATCCGCGCGCACACCACAGCGCTGGGCCTCACGCGCGAGCTCGTGCTGTGCGCCAGCGACGCGCAGCCGCTCACGGTGGCGGTCAGCCGGGTGGTGGAGGTCTGCAAACGCGAGGTTCGTCGCCTGGTGCTGGCGGGAATCTGGCAGGGCTGCGTGCTGATCGATGCCGACGCGTCTGCAGCCACAACAACGCGCGAGCGCCCACGTCGGCGCGGGCCTCAAGCCGCCGACTGAGCTTCACGCCTGAGAACGCACCCGCCTCCGGGACGGGTCGTACCCGACAACACGCCTTATCTGGCGATATCCAGAAACATGGCGTCCAGCCCGGCAAGATGATCCGACCGAACGATCAAGGCAGGACGAAGCTTGCCGAACGCAGAGCCACGGACTTGCAACGCCGGCGAGCATCACCGCCCTGCCCCCTTGGCAGAACCTGTTCACTGCGCGCACGGTCGGACAGACGCCGGGGCGAGCACGGATGTCATCCGTGGTGCGCCTCCACGATGCCGTGCGCGGCCGTTTGGTCGCGCCTCGCGGCATCGATTGCACACCCAATGAAAAAGCCCGGGGCACCCGCCTGCGCGATGCAGGCGGATGCCCCGGGCTTCATGCCGCCCCACAGGGGGCGGTCACTAACCCATGGCTCAGATCGCCTTGGCCAGTTCCGGCACGACCTTGAACAGGTCGCCGACCAGACCGTAGTCGGCCACGCCAAAGATCGGCGCTTCTTCGTCCTTGTTGATGGCGACGATGACCTTGGAGTCCTTCATGCCGGCCAGATGCTGGATGGCGCCGGAGATGCCGACCGCCACGTACAGCTGCGGGGCGACGATCTTGCCGGTCTGGCCCACCTGCCAGTCGTTGGGGGCGTAGCCCGCATCGACGGCGGCGCGCGAGGCGCCCAGGGCGGCGCCCAGCTTGTCGGCCAGCTCGTCCAGGATCTTGAAATTCTCGGCGCTGCCCAGACCGCGGCCACCGGAGACGACGATCTTGGCACCGGCCAGTTCCGGACGGTCGCTCTTGGCGACTTCGCGGCCCACGAACGAGGCCTTGCCGGAGTCGGCGGCGGCTTCGATCGTTTCCACGGCGGCCGAGCCACCCGTGGCGGCGACGCCGTCGAATGCCGTCGTACGCACGGTGATCACCTTGATGGGATCGGCCGACTGCACGGTGGCGATGGCGTTGCCGGCGTAGATCGGGCGCTGGAACGTGTCGGCCGATTCGACGGCGATGATGTCCGAGATCTGCGCGACGTCGAGCAGCGCGGCGACGCGCGGGGCGATGTTCTTGCCCGAGGCGGTGGCCGGGAAGAGGATGTGGCTGTAGTCCTTGGCGATGGCCAGGACCTGGGCCGCCGCGTTCTCGGCCAGCTGGTCGGCCAGTTGCGGCGCGTCGGCCAGCAGGACCTTGGCCACGCCGGCAGCGCCCTTGGCGGCATCGGCCACGGCTTGCGCGCCGCTACCGAGCACCAGCACGTGCACGTCGCCACCCAGCTTGGCGGCCGCAGCCACCGTGTTGAGCGTGGCGCCCTTCAGTTCCTTGTTGTCGTGTTCGGCAATAACCAGGATCGTCATGTCAGATCACCTTCGCTTCGTTCTTGAGTTTGTCGACCAGCGCGGCCACGTCGGCGACCTTGACGCCCGCCTTGCGGCCGGGAGGCTCGGAGACCTTCAGGGTCTTCAGGCGCGGGTTGACGTCGACACCCAGTTCGTCGGGCTTGAGCGTGTCGAGCTGCTTCTTCTTGGCCTTCATGATATTGGGCAGCGTGACGTAACGCGGCTCGTTCAGGCGCAGGTCGGTCGTGACGACGGCGGGCAGCGTCAGGGCGATGGTTTCCAGGCCGCCATCGACTTCACGGGTGACCGTGACCTTGCCGTCGGCGACTTCGACCTTGCTGGCGAAGGTGGCTTGCGGCCAGCCCAGCAGCGCGGCCAGCATCTGGCCCGTCTGGTTGGCGTCGTCATCGATGGCCTGCTTGCCGAGGATGATGAGTTCGGGCGATTCCTTGTCGGCCACGGCCTTGAGCAGCTTGGCGACGGCCAGGGGCTGCAGGTCGACACCGGTGGTGTCGATGAGGATGCCGCGGTCAGCGCCGATGGCCATCGCGGTGCGCAGGGTTTCCTGCGACTGGGTCGCGCCGGCGGACACGGCGATCACTTCCGCGACCGTGCCCTTTTCCTTCAGGCGCACGGCTTCTTCGACGGCGATTTCATCGAAGGGGTTCATGGACATCTTGACGTTGGCGATGTCGACCCCGGTTTGGTCGGATTTGACGCGGACCTTGACGTTGTAGTCAACCACGCGCTTGACGGGCACCAGCACCTTCATGAAGCGGCCTCACTTGTTGGGCCCGACACACGCCGGGCGGATTCGAATTCTGCGGTTGGCTCTTGATTATAAGGACCCGGGGGCCGTGATAAGATGGCCCCGCCAAGTCTTCAGATAACCAGAAGACCCTCAACACTACCACATTCCGGCTTGCGATGACTCTCCTCTCCGCACTGCAGCAACTGCTGGGTGACCAGCACGTCCTCACCGATGCCGACGCCGCGCCCTACCTCACCGACTGGCGTGGGCGTTTCACCGGCCAGGCCGTGGCCGTCGTGCGGCCCGCCAATACCGAGGAAGTCGCCGCCGTCGTGCGCCTCTGTGCCGAACACGGCGCGCCCGTCGTGCCGCAGGGCGGCAACACGGGGCTGGTCGGTGGCGCGACGCCGGATGCGTCCGGCCGCGCCGTGGTGCTGAACCTGGCGCGCCTGAATCGCATCCGCCAGGTCGACACCGACAACGACACGATGACCGTCGAAGCCGGCTGCATCCTGCAGACGGTGCAGACCGCCGCGCGCGACGCGCAGCGCCTGTTTCCGCTGTCGCTGGCCGCCGAGGGCAGCTGCACGATCGGCGGCAATCTCGCGACCAACGCCGGCGGCACCCAGGTGCTGCGTTACGGCAATACGCGCGAACTGACGCTGGGCCTGGAAGTGGTGACGCCGCAAGGCGAGATCTGGCACGGGCTGCGCGGCCTGCGCAAGGACAACACCGGCTACGACCTGCGCGACCTGTACATCGGCAGCGAAGGCACGCTTGGCATCATCACCGCCGCCACGCTGCGCCTGTACCCGCTGCCGGTGGCGCGTTGCACGGCCCTGCTGGCCCTGAACTCCGTGCCGGACGCAGTGAGCGTGCTGTCGCGCGCCCGTGCCGGCTTTGGCGCCTCGCTGACGGGCTTCGAGCTGATGTCCAGCGCCTGCCTGGAACTGGTCACCCGCCACTATCCGCAGCAACGGCTGCCCTTTGACGGCCCGGTCGAGCAACACGCCTGGTACGGCCTGCTCGAACTGTCGGACAGCGAAAGCGAAGAGCACGCCCGCGAACGCTTCGAGGCCGTGCTGGGGGCGGCGCTGGAAGACGGCCTGGTGCAGGACGCCGCCATCGCCGAGAACCTGTCGCAGAGCCATGCGCTGTGGCACCTGCGCGAAAGCATTCCGCTCGCCCAGGCCGAGGAAGGCAAGAACATCAAGCACGACGTGTCGATTCCGATCTCGCGCATCGCCGACTTCGTCGCCACCACCGATGCCGCGCTGCAGCAGCACTTCCCCGGCGTACGCAACATCACGTTCGGGCACCTGGGCGACGGCAATCTGCACTACAACGTGCAAGGCGCGATCGGCGAGAAGGAAGCCAAGGCGCTGGCCCGCCAGGACGACATCTATCTGCTGGTGCATGACAGCGTGCACGCCTTCGATGGCTCGATCAGCGCCGAGCACGGCGTGGGGCAATTGAAGCGCGACGAGCTGGTGCGCTACAAGAGCGACATCGAGCTGCGCCTCATGCAGCGTGTGAAGCACGCCCTGGATCCCGAAGGCCTGATGAACCCTGGCAAGACCGTGCGGGATGCTGCCGCCTGAGCCCCTGCCCCGCGCTTCGCTGGCCGACGAAGTCGCTGGCGAACTGCGCCGGCGCGTGCTGGCGGGCGAAGTCGCGCCTGGCGAGAAGCTGCCCTCGGGCAGCGTGCTGGCCGCGTCTTTCGGTGTCAGCATGTCCGTCATCCGCGAGGCCATGTCGCGCCTGAAGCACGATGGCCTGATCCGCATCGTGCAGGGCGCAGGGGCCTTCGTCGAAGCACAGACCCGCAGCCCGGCCTTCCGCATGGACGTGGATCGCCAGCAGGACCGGCTTGCCTGGGTGTTCGAGCTGCGACTGGCGGTGGAGATCGAAGCGGCGGGCCTGGCCGCCATGCGCTGCACGCCGCAGCACATCGCTCAGCTGCGCGAGGCGCTGTCGGACATGGAGGCGGCGTTTCAGGCGGGCGCGCCGGGCACCGACGCCGATGCGCGGTTCCACCAGATCGTGGCGCAGGCGACCGGCAACCCGCTGTTCGTCGAGATGTACGCGTTCCTTGCCTCGCACATCGCGGCGGCCATCGACATGGCCCGGCTCAATTCCACCCTGCAGGGCACGTGGCGCGAGGCGCACGACGAGCATCTGCAGATCTTCGCGGCGTTGCACGCGGGCGATCGGCTGGGTGCCCGAGAGGCCATCCAGCGCCACATCCGCAATGCCGCGCTGCGGCTTGGCCTGGAGCCCGGCCCCGCCACCGGGACGTAAGGCGCAGGCCACCGGTCAGCAGCGCGCGGGCCCCTCAGGACGCGCGCCGCAGCCGTGGCAGGCGCGTCTGGACGCGCGTCACGGCCTTGGCAGCCGCAGGACGCACGCCGCCACCTCAGGCCAGTCCCGCCAGCACCCGGATGTGGGCCGCCGCGCTGCGACCGAGCGAGGACAGCTCGTAGCCGCCTTCCAGACAGCTCACCACCCGGCCATTGGCGTACTGCCGGGCCACCGCCATGATCTGCTCGGTGATCCACGCATAGTCGGCCTCGACCAGGCCCATCTGCCCCATGTCGTCGTCGCGATGGGCATCGAATCCTGCAGAAAACAGGATCAGCTCCGGACGATGCGCATGCAGGCGCGGCAGCCAGTGCTGCTCGACGATCGGCCGGATATCCGAGCCATCGCCGTAGGCCGACACGGGCAGGTTGACCATGTTGGCGGCCGGGTTGCTGGTGCCGCTGAAGGGATAGAACGGGTGCTGGAAGAAGCTGCACATCAGCACGCGATCGTCACCCGCCAGTGCGCGTTCGGTGCCGTTGCCGTGGTGCACGTCGAAGTCGATCACCGCCACGCGCGACAGGCCATGGTGCTGCAAGGCATGACGCGCGGCGATGGCCACGTTGTTGAAGAAACAAAAGCCCATGGCACGCGCCGGTTCGGCATGGTGCCCCGGCGGGCGCACCGCGCAGAACGCCGAGTCGGCGTCGCCCGCCATCACGGCATCGACGGCCGCGACGGCCGCGCCCGCGGCGCGCCAGGCGGCATTGAGCGTGTGCGGGTTCATGAGCGTGTCGGGGTCGACCGGGTGGTAGCCCTCGGCCGGCACATCGGCCGCGAGCCGGCGCACATAGGCCGGATCATGCACGCGCGTCACCGCCTCTTCGGTGGCGTTGGGTGCCTCCCGCTCGACGAGCTGGGGCATCACGCCGGTCGCCAGGAGGTGGTCCGCGATGGCGTCCAGCCGCTCCGGGCATTCCGGGTGCCAGCCGCCCATTTCGTGGCGGTGGCAGTCTCCATGGGTGATGTACAGTGTTGTCATACGCGTGATTATGCGCGCTGTGCCGCGCCTCGGGAATCCCGTTTGCGTGCGTGGCGACGCACTCAACTCCCGATGCCGCCATGCGCCTGTCTGCCCTCGTTCCCCTGATTTCCTGCGCCTGGATGGCTGGCTGTGCCGCCCCGGCCGCCAGCACGGTTCCCCCCGCTGTCCCGGCCGCCCCCGCGGCAGTCATCGACACCCCCGCGCCGGCCAGCCAGCCCTGGTCCGCGCCACCCGAGGCGCCGCCTGCCCGCCTGGCGGTGCGCGGTGCGGACGGCGCGGCCCCGGTGCCCGTGCCTGCCGCCGCGGCGCGCGCGGCAACACCTCCTGCCGCCTTGCCCGCCGACCAGGCCGAATTTGCGCGCGCCCTGGCCGAGCAGCGCGGCCTGCCGCTGGCGGCCGTACAGTCGGCCCTGAACCGCGCCAACTACAATGCCACGGTGGCGCGCCTGATGGCGCCCGCGCCGTCCGGTGGCGTGCGCAAGCGCAGCTGGCCCGGCTACCGCGCACGCTTTGTCGAGCCCATCCGCCTGCGCGCCGGCCAGCAGTTCTGGAACGAGAATGCCGCCACGCTGGCGCGTGCCGAGCAGACCTATGGCGTGCCGGCCGCCGTCATCGTCGCCATCATCGGAGTCGAGACCGTGTACGGCCGCAACATGGGCAACTTCCCCATCCTGGACGCGCTGTACACCCTCGCATTCCGCTTCCCGGCCACGCCCGAGCGCGATCGCAGCGACTACTTCCGCGGCGAGCTGGCCGAGTATCTGGCCGCCACCATCGGGCAAGGCGTCGCGCCCGAATCCTTGCGTGGCTCGTACGCCGGCGCGATGGGCATGCCGCAGTTCATGCCCACGAGCCTGCGCCATTACGCGGTCACCGCCAATGGCCGTGGCGGCATGCCGGACCTGATCGGCAACACCGACGACGCCATCCTGTCGGTGGCCAACTATCTGGCCGAACACGGCTGGCAGCGCGGCCAGCCGGTCTTCGCGCCGGTACGCCTGCCCGGCAACCCGGCCAGCCTGGTCGAAGGCGGCCTGGAACCCACCCTGACCTGGGCGCACCTGACCACGGCCGGCGCCGAGCTGCAGCGCCCGGCCATGGCCGGGCTCGTGTCCGGCGGCCTGGGCGACGACGGCACGCTCGCGTGGTCCAAGAGCCCACTGGGCGTGATCAATCTGCCCAACGATCCCGCTGGCACGGTCGAACACCGCGTCGGCACGCCCAATTTCTTCGTCATCACCAAGTACAACCGCAGCTACTTTTACGCTGCGTCGGTGGCCGACCTGGCCAGCGAGCTGGAGACTGCTCGCGGCCGGCAATGAGTGATACAATGTCGTTTCATTTGAGACGAGCGTATGACTCCTGAACGTGAAGCCTCGCTTCGAACCCTGGCGGACGCCCTCGTGCGCAACCCCAGGGCTTCCATGGAGGATCTGGCTCAAGCCCTTGGCGTGAGCCGGGCCACTCTCCACCGCCTCGTGTCGTCGCGCGACGACCTGATCCGCGAGCTCTCGTCTCATGCGGTGGGGGCCTGCACGCGCACGTTCACCGAGATCGACCTGCAGGACGGCCCCGCCGACCAGGCCATCATGCGCCTGGTCCAGGCCCTTACGCCCAACACCAGCTTCTATCTGTTCCTGCGCGACGCGACCGATCTGAGCCATGCGCTCGAGTGCGAATGGGAGCGCGATCGCAGCAAGCTCACGCAGGTGTTCCAGCGGGGCCAGGAAGACGGCATCTTTCGCGTCGACATGTCGGCGCGCTGGATGGTCGATGCGCTGGGCGGCCTCATGCACGCCGCGGCCGAGGCCGCGCACGAAGGCCGTCTCGCCACCGCCGACATGAACGATGCGATCTGCAAGGTGCTGCTGGACGGCCTGCGACGCAAGCCCAACTGAGCCACGCATGCCAAGCCTTGCCCGCCCCCGCCGCCTGCTGCAACGCGCCGTCCTGGTCTGCGCGGCGGCCCTGGCGCTGACGGCTTGCGAGGATCCGGCCCATCAACCGGTCGTGGGCGTGAAGAACCGCCTGCCCGACCTGCAGTTCGAACTCACGCGCGCCGGTGGCCAGACGGTCACCCAGGAAGACGTCAAGGGCAGTGTGCCGCTGGTGTTCTTCGGGTATGCCAATTGTCCCGACGTCTGCCCCACCACCATGGCGCGGCTTGCCCAGGTCCTGCAGGCCCTGGGTGATGACGCGCGCGACGTGCGCATCCTGTTCATCAGCGTGGACCCGCACCGCGACACGCCCGAACTGCTGGACAGCTACGTCAAGGCGTTCGATCAGCAGAACGCCATGGGCCTGGCCGGCACGCCGCGCCAGATCGCCGACCTGGCCCGGCGCTACCGCGTGTCCTTCGAGATCCTGAAGCCCGCGGACCCCAGCAATCCGAACTACGACGTCAACCACAGCAAGGGCGTCTTCGTATTCGACCGTGCCGGCGAAGTGCGCTTTCTGGTCACCGACATCGATGCCCCCGGCAGCACCCAGGCGCTGACCGGTTCGCTGCGCACCCTGCTCGCGGAAAGCTGAACGCGACGCGTGGCTGCCCGCGCCCGTCGGCATGGCTGGCAAGTCCAGCCGTGGCGGAATCGTGCAAGGCGCCTGCGTCACGCCGCGGCAAAGCGCCGCAGGTGGTTGTCCCAGGCCAGAGCCGCATCCGCGCGCAGCTTACGTGCCGGCTCGCCCGGCGTGGCCTGCGCCAGCTCGCCACCCCCACTGGACAGCAGAAAGTCGCGCGCAGCGCCTGCGGGCGCGACGCCGCAACCATCGTGCAGCAGCGTGTCGCCCAGCAGCGTGCCGCGCCTGGCGTCCACGTAGCCGACGCGATGCCCGAGTGGGCTGGACACTGCGATGACCTCGCCCGCGCCATCCGCCGCCACCGACCCGATGTAGTTGCGATACGGCCGCCAGGCGGCCTGCGGCAGGTCCAGCAGCGCCGGGGCCTCCCAGCGCGCGTGGTAGCCGACCAGCGGAGGGAGATCGCCCGGCGCCCCCATGAACTGACAACCGAACCACACCCGCTGGCGCGCATCCAGCGCCATGTGCCGGATGGAGAGCTGGTGCCAGTGATCGGGCAGCGTGACGCGCTCGACGAGCTCGCCCGTACGCGTATCCAGGTAGGCCAGCGAGGGCTGCATCGTCGCCAGGTTCAGGGGAATCTTGTCGTAGTCCGGATGCGTGAGCAGGCCACCATTGGCCACCACCACCAGCGTCGTTCCCGGTATCGCCAGGACCTCGTGCGGGCCCACGCCGCCGGTGGCGAACTCGCCCAGCCGGCGATACCCCGCGCCGGGTCTGGCGTCATAGATGCCCAGCACCCCGCGCCCGGCCACGTAGTCGTTCTCGGTGGCGAGCAGCCGCTGCCCGCCATCGATGAAGACGCCGTGGCCGAAGAAGTGGCGATCGGCCGCCAACGGCAGCGGCACCGGCGCGCTGCCGGCCAGATCGAAGCCCACGGCAAAAAAGCCCGGCTGCCGACCGAACACCACGATGCGCCCGGTGGCCGCATCGAACGCGGCGCCGTGACCGCGGTCTTCGAGGGGCACCACGCGGCGGTCGGTGCCCGCCAGATCGAGCACCACGGCCTCGTGACCCACGGCACCACGTCGAGCGGTGACGTAGACGGCCTGGCCCGCAGGCGTTGCGTCGGGCGCTGCCGGCGCAGGCCCGGACTCGATGCCGTCCTGCAGGGGCATGTCGACGCTCGGGATGGCTTGCTGTCCTGGCAGGCCCGGACCACCACCAGCCATCGGCATGCCGGGGCGATCGGCGTGCTGCGCTGTCCCGCCCTGGCCCAGGGCCGGCCGCGCGCCCGCGCCAGCGGCTGTCAACGCCAGCGCGGCGAGCGCCTGCAGCACCGCCCGGCGTTCAGTCGCCATCGAGCGCATTGAAGCCCAGTTGCACCCCAAGCGCCCCGGCCACCGGCTCGTCGATCAGGGACTTGAGGGTGCGCAGACCACTGTCGATCTCGCGCAGTCGCGCACGTGCCTGCGGCTCGCTGACCGCGCTTGCCCAGGGCGCGTCAAGATCGCGCAGACGGACCGCCAGCGTCGCCGCCTGGCGCGGCACGCCGTCGGCAAGCCCTTGCTGCGCCGCGGGCAGTGCCGGCGCGATCTGTGCCGCGGCAAAGAGGCGCCCCACCGCGTCGGTCGCACTGGCCAGTGCGACCACCGTATAGCCGCTGCGGGCGAGCGGCGCGCGCTGCGCCCGGGCGCTGGTCGGGCTCGTGCCCAGTGCGGGCACCAGCTTGGCATCACGCTGGAACTGCAGGCCGCCCGACATGGCCTTCACCCACTCGGCCGCCACTTCGTCGGGTGAGCGGTACAGCGGGTTGTCGGCACCTGGCTGCGTGATCAGGCGCGCGAACTCGCCCCCCCGCTGCCAATCCCCCGCCACGGCCTGCGCCGTCGCGGACAGCTGGGTCGCGATGGCCCGCGCCAGCGCGCATCGGTAGCCCGCAGCGGCGGGATCCGGCACGGCTGCGGCAGCGTCTGCCGGCGGCGCGGGACGCGCTTCCGTGTGCGCCCCCTGCGGCGCGAGCAGCGCGCCCTGCCCCCCATACAGCGCAAACTCCAGCGCGGGGATGCCTTGCAGCGCCACGCTGGCCGCAGCCAGGGCCTCCGGGGCCAGCAAGGCCTCGTCGCGGGCGCCAAGCGCCGCTTGCACCTGGCGCGCCACGACCCCGCGCGGGTCTGGCCAGAAGAAGAGGCGCTCGAACCGGTTGCCCTGAACCAGGGGGCCGAAGCGCAGCAACTCGAGCGGCGCCCACGCGGCCACCAGCGACGCGAATCCACGGTCCAGGGCGGCGAGCGCGCTCGCCTCTGTCTGCACACCGGGCTCCGTCTCCGGCCTCGCCGCGCTCGGGGGCGCAGCGCAGGCTGCCGCCACCAGCCCAGGCATTGCCTGCGCCGCCATCGAGAAGTCGTGCGTGGCCGGCGCGGCATAGTCCTTCAGCAGGCGGGAGCCCAGCGCCGCCAGCGTCGCGGTGCGGGCCTGCTCATCACCCGCGGCCAGCGCGGCGGCGCCTGCCGCCGACGACGCGATCGCAGGCGCCCCGGCCTGCGCTGCTGCTGCTGCTGCTGCTGCGGGCAGCGCCAGCAGCAGGCCCACGGCCATCGCCGCCGACAGCAACAGCGCGCGTGGCTGTCGCAAGCGGTCGCCACCACGCCCGGATGGCGCCCGCTTTCCGACTGCATGACTTGGTTTCACAAGGACTCCAGGAAACGGATGAGATCGGCACGCTCGTCGGGCGTCATGGCGACGACGCGATCGCGCGCGGCCTGGGCTTCGCCGCCATGCCACAGGACGGCTTCGAGCAGGTTGCGGGCGCGCCCATCATGCAGATACGTGGCGCGCGGATTGACGACGGCGGTCAGGCCGATGCCCCACAGCGGCGGCGTGCGCCACTCGCGGCCATTGGCGAGCCCTTCGGGTCGGCCATCGGCCAGGCCGTCGCCCATGTCGTGCAGCAGCAGGTCCGAATACGGCCAGATCAGCTGGAACGCCAGTTCCGGGCGCGGTACATCCCGCCGGGTCACGAACTTGGGCACGTGGCAGGCCGTGCAGCGCGCGCCATAGAACAGCGACTTGCCCGCCAGCACGCGCACATCGTCGGGCTCGCGGCGCTGCGGCACCGCGATGTGGCTGGAATAGTCGTCGACGAAGCCGAGCAGCTCGCCCGGCACCTCGTGCTCGCCCAGCTGCGGTTGCGCACCGTGCGGTTTGTCCAGACATTCGGCCTGCGCCGGGGTGCAGTCGCCCCCGTGCCGCGGGATCAGCGGCGTGGACAGACCCATGTCGTCGGCAAAGGCGCTTGCCACCTGCTGGCGCACGGTCGGCTGCCCGGCCTTCCAGCCAAAGCGTCCCAGCGCCAGAGTGTCACGCGCGAGGTCCGGCACGCGATTGGCCTTGCCCACCACGCCATCGGGATCGCCCTGGCGCCCGGCGTTGGCCAGGATGTCGCCCGGGTGGATCGCCTCCAGCAGGCCCATGCCCAGCATCGAGGGCGCCAGGCGCGGCGACATCATCAGGTCCTCGCGCAGCGGGCCATAGCCCGGGTCTTCGATGCGGTAGGTCGGCTTGCGCAGCGTCACGACCTCGCCGCCCGCCAGCGTGACGGGCACGGGGTCGTAGCGGATGGCGATGCGGCCTTCGGCAGGCAGCCCCACCATGGCGAAGTCCTGCAACTGCCCGCCATACACGGGATCCGGCATCACCAGCGCGCCTGCGGCGAGCCGCGCGTGCTCGGCATCCGTGCTGGGCGGCACAGACAGGCGCATCAGCATGCCCACCGCGGCCGGCCGGGCGATCTCGGGGAAGTCCCCCGGCCCATCCGCACGGCCGTCCTTCACGTGACAGGCCTGACAGGACCGCGCATTGAACATCGGGCCCAGGCCGTCGGACGCCAGCGTCGACGACGGCGACGGCACCCAGTCCTTGCGGAACAGGCCGTTGCCCACGAAGAAGCGCTCGCGCCCGGCAAAGTCCAGATTGGCCGACGGATGCGAGAAGATGTCGGCGTTGACGATCTTGCCCACCGTGGTGGCGCCACCCGGCATGCGCTCGAAGGGCTCGGCCTTCGCGAAGACCTGGGCGGGCTGCGTGACCGAGGCGACGCGAGCGCGGTCCCCGGCGCTCAGGTCGTCGCGATGCGACAGAGGTTCGGCCGGGCGCGCGCCCATGTCCGACCCCGGTGTTGCCCGTGTACCGACGGCGGGCGCCGGCGTCGGCGCGTCTGCCCGTGCTGCGGATGCGGCCGACGACGAATCGGCCAACGACGACGCGCCAGCGAGGCACGCCCCCGTCAGCCCCAGGACCGCGCCCCAGCGCGAGGCGCAAGCGCGGGCCCGCCGCGCAGGCAGCCCGGGCCGGACTGCACCTGCCTTCCCCGGGCTTTTACTGGAAGACCGCATTCGGACTGTCCAGGCTGTCCGATCCCTCGATGGCCACGCTGCCGACATCCAGCGCGGCGACCACGCGCTCGAGGCTGCGCGTCTGCGCGATCAGGGCGTCGATCGCGGCCTGCACGCGGGCGTTGCCCGCGGTATTGCCGGCACCGATCTGCTGGTCATAGGCTTCGCCCGCGTCGGCGCTGTCGCGCACGCGCTGCAAGGCGTCCACGCTGGCCGCAAGCTTGCCGCGCATTTCCGTGTCCAGCGCGGTGTCCTTCGCCTTGACCAGGGCCGACAGGCTCGGGCCTTGCACGATGGATCCGTCGGTGCGCCGATACCGCCCGGCGTACACGTTCTGGATGCCGACCTGGTCATAGTAATGCGCGTTGTGCGTGTTGTCGGAAAAGCAGTCGTGCTCTTCTTCCGGATCATGCAGCATCAGGCCAAGCTTCATGCGCTCGCCGGCCAGTTCGCCGTAGGACAGGCTGCCCAGGCCCGTCAGCATGGCCGCAAGCCCTTCGTTGCCGGGCTTGTCCAGCACTGCCTGGCGCGCCGCGCCACCCGGTTGCCAGGCCGTGACCATCTCGGACAGGTCGGTCACGAGCAGGGTCGTGGCGGCCCGCAGGTAATCGCCCCGGCGATCGCAGTTGCCATGCGTGCAGCGCGCGGACGTGTCGAAGTCGGTCGCGGGCCGGTTGCCGGCGCCCGGCCCCGTGCCGTTCAGGTCCTGGCCCCACAACAGGAACTCGATGGCGTGATAGCCCGACGCCACGTTGGCCTCGTTGCCGCCGATCTCGTGCAAGGTCTCGGCCAGCAGGGCGGGCGTGATCCGGCGGGCGTCGATGGCTTGCCCGCCCACCTGCACCGTCGGGTTGCCGATCAGGTTGATCGCGTAGAAATCGTTCTCGGCCGATTCCGACCCGTACCCCGCATCGACGTAGTCGATCAGGCCCTCGTCCAGCGGCCAGGCATTGACGCGGCCTTCCCAGTCGTCGACGATGGGGTTGCCAAAGCGAAACGCCTCGGACTGCATGTAGGGTACCCGGGACTGCACCCAGGCCTGGCGCGCCGCGGTCAGCGTCGCATCGGACGGCTTGGCCAACAGGGCATCGACGGCCTGCTGCAGCGCACGCGCACCCGCCAGCGAATCCTCGTAGGTGGCCTGCGCGATGTTCGCGTAGGTCTGCACCACGGCCGGTGCCGCGGGCGCAGGCGCCGCCACGGCCTGAGCGGCCAGACCGCCCAGCACGCACCCCATCCACCACGTCTTCATGTCGTCATTCCTGCGAGAAAATGTTTCGCAAGAATGATAACCATTTTTATTGACCTGGGATCGCCGGAGCAGCGTGCCGATACTGCCTCAGCCAGCCTTCCAGGCGTCCGAGCCACAAGCCGGCGAAGACGCCAGCGACCGCCGCGTAGCCCGACAGGAAGACCGGGTCGGCAGCCAGCGCGGGCTCGTGCACCTGCGTCCGCACCACGACGAACTCGAAGAGGAAGACCCCCAGCATCAGGGGCAGCGCGGCCCCATCGCCCGCGCGGATCACCACGCCATGACCGCCATCGCGCACGACCGGCGTCACGCGCGCCAGCAGGCGCCCACCCCAGCCCCCCAGCAGCAGGCCAAGCAACCACACGGCCGGCGTGACGACGCTGATCGCGCCCGCATTGCCCAGCGTCCAGGCCTGCCAGGCGAGCAGCAGCACCGGGAACGCCGCCAGTTGCAGCAGCGACACGCGCGCGGGGTGGCGCGCACGCCAGCCGCGCATGGCCAGGATCACCGTCACGACGACGACCCACAGCGGCGGCCCGCCGAGGAAGATGCGCACCGGCCCCCAGTGCGGCGGAATGGCGGTCAGCGCGTCCATGGGGGGGCGCGTCAGAACACCGGGGAGAGCAACGGCTGCTTGGGCCGCGTGCCGAGCGCCCTGCCCTTGCGCGCCCGCTTGCCGACATAGGGTTCGAGGCTGTCGCCCACCAGGATGTCCTCGACTTCCCGGTTGCGATACGTGCCGGTTGCGCGCAGGCCGCCAGGGCCGATCGGCACCAGCTGTGCCACGGTTTCGCCCGCATCCAGGCCCATCAGCTGGGTACCGCGCCCGCCGCCCGCCAGCGCCTTGACTTCATCCAGGCCGATCACCAGCAGGCGTCCCTTGGCGGACAGCACGGCCAGCTGGGTGGCCCCGGCAAACACCGGCACGGGTTGCACCAGCTGGTCGCCGGCCTCGAGCGTGACGAACTGCTTGCCGCCGCGACGCGTGGTCATGTCACCCAGACGGGTGGCAAAGCCCAGGCCGTTGCGCGTGGCGATGAGCCAGCGTGCGTCGGCCGGACCGGCCAGCATGTGCTCGATGCGCGAGCCCGATTCCAGGTCGATCAGGGTCGTGATCGGCACCCCGTCGCCGCGGCCTGACGGCAGGTTGGCGACCGGCACGGAATACACCCGGCCGTTGTCCGCCACCGCGACCAGCGTATCGACGGTGCGGCACTCGAAAGCGCCGTACAAGGCGTCGCCCGCCTTGAAGGCAAAGAGCGAACGATCGTGCTCATGGCCCTGGCGCGCGCGCAGCCAGCCCTTCTGGGAGACGATCACCGTGACCGGCTCGTCCACCACCTTGACCTGCAGCACCGCCCGCTCGGCTTCCTCGATCAGCGTGCGGCGATCGTCGCCGTACAGCTTGGCATCGGCTTCGATTTCCCGGGCGATCAGCCGGCGCATGCTGCCCGGGTTGGCCAGCAGGTCTTCCAGCGTGGCCTGCTCGCCCTTCAGCTTCTTCAATTCCTGCTCGATCTTGATGGATTCCAGGCGCGCCAGCTGGCGCAGCCGCATTTCCAGGATGTCCTCGGCCTGGCGCTCGCTCAACTTGAACGCCTCCATCAGCGCGGACTTCGGCTCGTCCGACTCGCGGATGGTGCGGATGACGTCGTCCACGTTCAGGTGGACGATCATGCGCCCTTCCAGCACATGGATGCGGTCCAGCACCTTGTCCAGCCGGTGCTGCGAGCGGCGCGTCACCGTACGGAAGCGGAAGTCCAGCCACTCGCCCAGGATGTCGCGCAGCGACTTCTGGCGCGGGCGCCCGTCCATGCCGACCATCACCAGGTTGATGGCGACGTTGGTTTCGAGCGCCGTATGTGCCAACAATACGGTGACGAGCTCGTCGCGGTCGACCTTGGACGTCTTGGGCTCGAACACCAGCCGCACGGCCGCGTCCTTGCCCGATTCGTCGCGCACCGCGTCCAGCAGGCCCAGCAGACGTGCCTTGTTCTGTTGCTGGTCCTGCGTCAGGCTCTTCTTGCCGGTCTTGATGCGCGGGTTGGTCAGCTCCTCGATTTCCTCCAGGACGCGCTGGCCCGAGGTGCCCGGCGGCAGCTCGTGCACCACCAGCTGCCACTGGCCGCGCGCCATTTCCTCGAACGTCCAGCGTGCGCGCGCCTTCACCGAGCCGCGCCCGGTGCGGTAGATCTGCGCGATGTCCGCCGGCGGCGTGATGATCTGCCCACCGCCCGGAAAGTCAGGGCCGGGCAGCATCTCATGCAGCTCGTCGTCCGCCAGCGTGGGCCGCTTGATGAGCGCCACGGCGGCCTTGGCCACCTCGCGCAGGTTGTGCGCCGGGATCTCGGTGGCCATGCCCACGGCAATGCCCGAGGCGCCATTGAGCAGCACCATGGGCAGGCGCGCCGGCAGTTGCCGCGGCTCCTGCTGCGAGCCGTCGTAGTTGGGCATGAAGTCGACCGTGCCCTCGTCCAGCTCGTCCAGCAGCAGCTTGGCGATCGGCGTCAGGCGCGCTTCGGTGTAGCGCATGGCCGCCGCGTTGTCGCCATCGCGCGAGCCGAAGTTGCCCTGCCCGTCGATCAGCGGGTAGCGCAGCGAGAACGACTGCGCCATGCGCACCAGCGCGTCGTACGCGGCCTGGTCACCGTGCGGGTGGTACTTGCCCAGCACGTCACCCACCACCCGCGCCGACTTCACGGGCTTGGCGCCCGCGGCCAGCCCCATCGCCTGCATGGCGTACAGGATGCGGCGCTGCACGGGCTTCTGGCCATCGACCAGATCGGGCAGCGCGCGTCCCTTGACCACCGACACCGCGTAGTCCAGGTAGGCCCGCTCGGCGAACTGCGCCAGCGCGATGGCGTCGTCGCCCTCGCCACCGGGAGGCTCGAACAAGCCGGGTTGTTGCGTATCGGTCATGACACCGGAGTCCTATGCGTTCTTGCGCCCCCGGCACCAGGCCAGGAAGCGCGTCCAGAATTCGGGGACGCTCGCGCACAGCCAGAGCGCCATGACCGCATTGGCCACGGCGGTGAGGCCATACAGGCCGGGCAGGCTGACGCCCGCGCCCAGCAAGGCCATGGCGGCCAAGGCAGAGGCCACCATGAACACGGCGTTGAGAATGTTGTTGGCGGCGATGATGCGCGCCCGATGCGAGGGCCGGCAGCGGCTCTGGATGAAGGCGTACAGCGGGACGCTGAAGAGCCCCGCCGACATCGACAGCAGCCACAGGTCGGCCAGGATGCGCCAGCTGGCGGGCATCGCCAGGAATTCGCCGAGCGTGCGCAGATGGCCCGGGTCGACCGTGCCGCGGCTGGCGAAATACAGGTCACCCAGAAAGACGCTCATGCCCAGCGCGCCGGCGGGTACCAGGCCCACTTCCATGCGCCCGCCCGACAGCCGCTCGCACGCGAGCGCGCCCAGCCCCACGCCCACCGAGAACATGGTGAGCAGCAGCGTGAGCACGGCCTGATCGGCGAACAGCACCTCGCGCGAAAAGCTGAAGAACGACGCGAGCAGCGTGGCTCCCACGAACCACAGCCAGGAGATCCCGATCATGGCCATCAGCACGCGTCGGTCGGTCGCGGCCACGCGCAGGTTGCGCCAGGTCTCGGTGACGGGGTTCCAGTTGATGCGCAGATCGGGCTCGGGCGCCGGCGTGGCGGGAATGCGCCAGGCACTGAGCACGCCCAGCAGCGCCAGGCCCACGCAGACGACGCCGATCACCCAGGCGGAATCCGCCGCGACCCGCGCCAGTTCGCCGCCCGCGATCGTGCCGGCCAGGATCGCGACGAAGGTCGCCATCTGCACCAGCGCGTTGCCACCGATCAGTTCGTGCTCGCCCAGGTGCTGCGGCAGGTAGGCATACTTAGCCGGTCCGAAGAGCGTCGAGTGCAGCCCCATCAGGAACGTCGCACCGTACAGCAGCCAGGCCTCGTGCCACCAGAAGCCCGCCAGGCCCAGCACCATGATGCCGACCTCGGTCACCTTGACCAGCCGCATCAGCGAGGCCCGATCCAGCTTGTCGGCCAGTTGCCCGCTGGTGGCCGAAAACAGCAGGAAGGGCAGGATGAAGATGGCCGAGATGATGAAGGCCGCGCTGCCCGGATCGACCCCCTCGAACTTGCCCGCCTGGTACGTCACGAGCGACGTGAAGGCGATCTTGAAGAGGTTGTCGTTCAACGCGCCCAGCAACTGCGTGACGAAGAACGGCGCGAAGCGCCGCTCGCGCAGCAGGCGGAACTGCCGGCGCGGGGCCGGCGAAGCTTGCGGTCGGGCGCCTTCGCTCATGCGTGCCTCAGATGTCGACGTCTGCCAGATCGCCCTTTTCTTCCAGCCAGGCGCGCCGCTGGGCCGCTTCGCCCTTGCCCATCAGCATGTCGAAGATCCTGGTCGTGCCATCCGATCCGGCCTCGCCCAGGTGCACCGGCAGCAGGCGCCGGGTATCCGGGTTCATCGTGGTTTCCCACAGCTGCTCGGGACTCATCTCGCCCAGGCCCTTGAAGCGGCTCACGCTCCACGCCCCATCGCGCACGCCTTCCTTGCGCAGGCGATCGGCCGCGGCCTCGAGCTCGCCGTCGTCCAGGCAGTAGATCTTGCGCGCCGGGCGCTTGCCCTGCGCCGGCACGTCCAGCCGGTACAGGGGCGGACGCGCCACGTACAGGTTGCCGGCCTGGATCAGCTTGGGGAAATGGCGATAGAAGAGCGTCAGCAGCAGCACCTGGATGTGCGAGCCGTCCACGTCCGCATCCGACAGGATGCACACGCGGCCGTAGCGCAGCCCGGACAGATCCGGCGTGTCCGTGGGCCCGTGCGGATCCACCCCGATCGCCACCGAAATGTCGTGGATCTCGTTGTTGGCAAACAGGCGATCGCGGTCCACTTCCCAGGCGTTGAGCACCTTGCCGCGCAACGGCAGCACGGCCTGGAACTCCTTGTCGCGCCCCATCTTGGCCGAGCCTCCGGCCGAGTCGCCCTCCACCAGGAAGACTTCCGTGCGGGTCACGTCGCTGGTCTCGCAATCCGTGAGCTTGCCGGGCAGCACCGCCACGCCCGAGCTCTTGCGCTTTTCCACCTTCTGCGCCGTGCGCACCCGCGCCTGCGCCTGGCGGATCACCAGTTCGGCGAGCTTCTTGCCGTGGTCCACGTGCGAATTCAGCCACAGGTCCATGGCGGTCTTCACGAAGCCACCGACCAGGCGCACGGCATCCCGGCTGTTCAGGCGCTCCTTGATCTGCCCCTGGAACTGCGGATCCAGCACCTTGGCAGACAGCACGAAGCTTGCGCGCGCAAAGACATCGTCGGGCAGCAGCTTGATGCCCTTGGGCATCAGGTTGTGCAGTTCGATGAAGGTCTTCATGGCGTTGAAGAGCCCATCGCGCAGCCCGGCCTCGTGCGTGCCGCCCGCGGGCGTCGGGATCAGGTTCACATAGGATTCGCGCACGACCATGCCGTCGCCCGCCCAGGACACCACCCACTGCGCGCCCTCGCCTTCTGAAAAGCTGTCGTGATCGCGCCCGGCGTACTGCTCGCCATCGACCAGCGGCACCAGCAGCTCCACGCCCGTCAGGGCTTCGGCGAGGTAGCCGCGCAGGCCGTCCTTGTACAGCCATTCCTGCGGGGGCGTGCCGGCCTTCTCATTGCGGAAGGTGACCCGCACGCCCGGCAGCAGCACGGCCTTGCTGCGCAGCAGGCGCACCAGTTCGGGCACCGGCAGCACGGCGCTGTCGAAATACTTGGGGTCGGGCCAGCAGCGCACCCGCGTGCCGGACTTGCGGCGCGGCGCATTGGCGACCGGCGCCAGCGGCTGGACCACGTCGCCGCCGGCAAAGGCCAGGGTATTGACCGCGCCGTCGCGCCAGACCGTGACTTCCAGCCGCGTGGACAGGGCGTTCGTGACCGACACGCCCACCCCGTGCAGACCGCCCGAGAACGCGTAGGCGCCGCCCGACTGCTTGTCGAACTTGCCGCCCGCGTGCAGGCGCGTGAAGACGAGCTCGACCACGGGCGCGCCTTCTTCCGGATGCAGGCCCACCGGGATGCCCCGGCCGTCGTCGTCCACCGTGATGCTGCCGTCACCGTGCAGCGTCACCTGGATGTGCTTGCCATGGCCCGCCAGCGCCTCGTCGGCGGCATTGTCGATCACCTCCTGCACGATGTGCAGCGGGTTTTCGGTGCGGGTGTACATGCCGGGGCGCTGACGCACCGGCTCGAGGCCCTTCAGGACCCGGATCGATTCTTCGGTATAGCGAGTGGCCAAGGTATCCCCTGCGCGCAAACGGCAAAGGCGCCATTGTACGCATACTGTATGACTGTCCAGTTATCCAGTATGGAGAAAGCGCCGCGGTGGCGCTGCCAGCCCGCGTTGCAGGGGCAGGACGCGGATCAGCGCAGCCCGCACAGGGCAAGCAGATTGTCCCAGACGAGCATGAGCTCGGGATTGCCATAGCCCCACACGCCCAGCGCCAGGACGGCAGCGAGCGCGCCGTACACCGGCAGGCGCCAGCGGCGGGGCAGGACCAGGATGTCACGCTCGGCAGGGGTGCTCATCGGGCAATCTCCGGTTGGCGGCTCAGGTCGGGGCCGCCGTCACCGCCGGCTGCCCGCGGGGGCCTTCCTTCACGGGCAGGCACAGCGCGCCCGCGATCAGGGCCAGGGCCACGCTCATCCACCACACCACATCATACGAGCCCGTGGTCACATACAGCCGCCCGCCCAGCCACACGCCCAGGAAGCTGCCGATCTGGTGCCCCAGGAACACCACGCCCGACAGCGTCGCGGCATAGCGCAACCCGAAGATGTCGCCGATCAGCCCCTGCGTGAGCGGCACCGTGCCCAGCCAGAACACGCCCATCCAGGCCGCGAAGATGTACAGGGTGAGCGGCGTCAGCGGCACGCTCATCAGGAACAGGATGCCGATCGCGCGCGCCCAGTACACCCAGGCCAGCAGCATCTTCTTGCTGTGCTTGCCGCCCAGCTTGCCGGCCCAGAACGACCCGAAGGTATTGAAAAGCCCCACCAGCGCCAGCGCAAACGCGCCATTGGCCGCCGTCAGGCCCTTGTCCATCACATAGGCCGGCAGATGCAGCGTCACGAACGCCGTGTGGAAACCGCACACCGCGTAGCTGGCGAACAGGAACTGATAGGAGCGATCCGAAATGGCGCCCTGCACGGCCGCACCCAGCGACAGCTCGCGCCCGCCCATGTCCGCACTGGGCTTGCCGCGCAGATTCCACGCCAGCGGCAGGCCAACCGCGATCAGCAGCGACAGCGCCCACAAGGCGCCCGTCCAGTCCATCGCCCCGATCAGGAACTGCCCGCTGGGCACGATCAGGAATTGTCCCAACGAACCGCCCGCACTGGCGATGCCCATCGCCGTACTGCGCGAGGCCGGCGGAAACGAGCGCGCCACCACCGGCAGGATCACCGCGAACGTCGTGCCGGCCTGCCCGATGCCGATCATCAGCCCGGCCGTCAGGTACAGCTCCATCTCCGTCGTCGCAAAGCGCAGCCCGATCAGGCCCAGCGCATACGCCACCACCGAAATCGCGATCGCCCGCCCCGCCCCCCATCGGTCCGCCACCGTCCCCATCACGATGCCGAACAACCCCCACACGAGATTCTGGATCGCGAAGGCCATCGAAAACACATCGCGCCCCCAGCCATTGGCAATGCCCAGCGGCTGCATGAAAAGACCGAACGTCGCGCGAATGCCCATCGCACAGACGACGATGAGCGTGCCCGCGATCAGCATCCGATAGGCGCTGCGGGTGTCGGGAGGGGAAGTGTTGGCGACCATGGCGGGCCTGTCCAGGAAGACGAAACGTAACCGGGGATCATACGCCGATTGTGCCGACATGCCCCACCGGGTGGCATAGCGCTTGCTGTTTTGCCTGCCCCGGGGGCGCAAGCCCCGCTGTCGAAGGAGGAATGCCATGTTGACCAACGAACACAAAGACACCCTGCAACGCATCCACGAAGGCCGCGAGCCCCTGGACGACGCGCATGTCGCTTTCCTGGTCGAAGGCCGCTACCTGGAACAGCGCGAAGGCAAATACCACGTCACCGACACCGGCCTGGGCGAGCTGCGCCTTGCCCGCGGCTTTGGCGAAGCCATCGCCGACGCCATCATCCCCGGTGCCGGCAGCAAGCACGCCCTCAAAAGCTGACACACCCACTTGCATCGCTGAAAAAACCGCGCTATAGTTGCGTTCTTCGCAGCTGACACAGCGCAGCAGCGACGGGCTGTTAGCTCAGTTGGTAGAGCAGCGGACTCTTAATCCGTAGGTCGAGTGTTCGAGCCACTCACAGCCCACCAGAATTTGTCAGAAAGCCAGTCCTTCGGGGCTGGCTTTTTGCGTTGGTGGACGCAATCGAGGATCAGGTCCAGAATCAGCCGATCACCTCGTGGCAGCGAACACCGGTTTCGCACCACAAACGCACCAGGAGACGGACATGCGCGCCCTACTTCTCACCGCCATTACCGGCACGCTCTTGATGGGCTGCACCTCCCCCGCCGAGCGCATGGCGGATTGCCAGGCACAGGGCGTGAGCCGGGACACCTGCTACATGGCCGAGCAGAATCGGCGCAATGCCATGAATCAGATGGCCGAGGAGCAGGCGATGCGCAATGCGCGGGATGCGGCGCGCAAGAGTCCCTAGGCGGCACGGCCCTCGCCGGTCCCCGGCGAGCCGCCAGCAAAAAGCCAGTCCCCAGGACTGGCTTTTTTCATGGCAGCGAGTGCTGGCTCAGTACGTCCCGTTCTTCCAGTCCGTGTACCCGCGCGCGCCGCCGCCATAGAAGCTCTCGTGCGGCGCCACGGTCAGTGCCGCGCCATGGCGCAGCCGTGCGACCAGGTCCGGGTTGCCGATGAACGGCCGGCCAAACGCCACCGCGTCGATCTTGCCGGCCGCGCGGCGCTCGATGGCCATCTCCAGGTCGTAGTTGTTGTTGCCGATGAAGCAGCCGTCGAACAGTCCGCTCAGGGCATCCAGGTCGACGCCGGCCGGCACGGCGCGGGAGGTGGCGGTCGCACCTTCGACGACGTGCAGGTAGGCCAGGTTCAGGCGGTTGAGCTGCGGGATCAGATACCCGTACAGGGCCATGACGTTGCTGTCGGGTGGCGTGTTGCCGGCGTCGGGGGTGACGGGCGACAGGCGGATGCCGACGCGGTCGCTGCCCCAGATCTCGGTGACGGCCTGGGTGACTTCCAGGGTCAGCCGGGCGCGGTTCTCGATGGATCCGCCGTAGCGGTCGGTGCGCTGGTTGGTGGAGTCGCGCAGGAACTGGTCGAGCAGGTAGCTGTTGGCCGAGTGGACTTCGACGCCATCGAAGCCGGCGCGCTGGGCGTTGCGGGCGGCGCTGCGGTATTGCTCGATGATGCCGGGGATCTCGTCGGTTTGCAGGGCGCGCGGAGCGGACACCGGGACGAAGCCGGCCGTCGTGTAGGTGTTGCCTTCGGCGGGGATGGCCGACGGGGCCACAGGGGCGGCGCCGTCGGGCTGCAGTGCGGTGCTGGAATAGCGGCCGACGTGCCAGAGCTGGATGACGATCTTGCCCCCCGCTGCATGGACGGCGTCGGTGACGAGTCGCCATCCGGCGACCTGAGCGTCGGTCCAGATGCCGGGCGTGGCGCCGTAGCCTCTGCCCTGCGCGGAGATGTTGGTGGCCTCGGTGATGAGGAGGCCGGCGCTGGCGCGCTGTGCGTAGTACTCGGCCTGCAGTTCGCCGGGCACGCCGTCTTCACCGACGCGGCTACGCGTGAGCGGCGCCATGACGATGCGATTGGCGGCCTCGATGGCGCCGATGCGCAGCGGGTTGAAGAGGTCGGTGCGGGTGCTGTTGTCAGCCATGCGGAATTCCTGATGATGAGGGACGGCTTGCGCGCCAGGGCGTGGCTGCGCGGTGAATGGCCTGGACGAGGCAGCGACAGGCATGCCGGGCATCCCTGCCCTGCGCTGACGGCACGTCGGCGCAGGCCTGGCGAGCGCGTGGATCGCGTGCGCACCGGCGCGGTGTGCCGTTGGCCTGGCCGACGCTGGCGTCACGCCTGCGCGGGTCGAGCCAATGCCTGGATCGCGTCGGTAACGGGCGTGTCGCCCTGGGTGAGTTCGATGATGACGCGGCTGACGGCGGGCTGATCGACGATGGCGGCCAGCGCGGCGGCGACGTCATCACGGGCAATGTCCCCATAAGGGATCGCCAGGCCAGCCTGCACGCGCCCGGTGCCGGGCTCGTCGCGCAGCGTGCCGGGGCGCACGATGACCCAGTCCAGGTCGCTCGCGACCAGCTGGACGTCGGCCGCCTTCTTGACGCGCATGTAGTGTTCGAAGCGCTCCGACGCCTGAGCGCCGCGGCCGGCTTCCGGAAACGCCGACACCAGCACGAAGCGGCGTGCGCCGGCCTCGCGGGCGGCGGCGACGGCCAGCGTCAGGCCGTGACCGTCGATGGCGTCGGTCAGCTCGGGACCGCCCTTGCCGCCGGCGCCGGCAGAGAACACGACGACGTCGGCGCCCGCCATGGCTTGCGCCAATTGACCGGCGTCCATGGCCTGCAGGTCACCGAGCACGGGCGTCGCGCCGAGCTCGGTCAAGGCGGCACGCTGGGCGGGGTCACGGTGCAACGATCGCACGACGTGGCCGCCTGCAGCCAGCCGGGGGGTCAGCAGGCGGGCGACCTTGCCGGCCCCGCCGATGATGAATACCTGGGACATTGCGTTCTCCTTGCCAATGCTGTCACCTCGCGTGCCGGGCATCGCGGGTGCGCCGGAACCACGGCCGCGGGGCGACGATGGGGGTGGGTGTCAGGCTGTCGAGCCGCACACGGCGCGGCTCAGGGCGCGACGTGGGTGTGATAGATCTTGCTGATGACCGTCCATTGACCATCGACCTTCAACAGGTTGAAGAAGTCGGTGAAGCAAAAGCCGGAGATGTCGTTGGTGTCGATGCGCGCGCTGGCTGCGGTGCCCACGATGTCGATGGCGACAATCGCGGCCTTGGCCTGCGGCGAGGGCTGAAAGACGTCGCTGTCGATGGTGTCGAAGAGCTGCTGGATCGGGCCGCCCGTGAGCTTGCCGTCGGCATCCAGGCCGAAGATGGTGGCCGATTCGCTGAAGGCAGGCTTCATGAGGCTGCTGCGGGCGGCCTTGCCGCCGTCGTTGTACTGGCGCAGCACGTCGACGATGGCCTGGTGATCCTGGACGTAGGTGGGTCTGGACATGGTGGTTTGTCGGTTCGGTAGGGTTCCGCCAGGCCGCGTGGGCTTGCGCCGGCAGGTGGTGGACGGCAGCCACATATGTAATGACCACTCCATAAGTCGCATTGTATAGTGACCACTACAGAAATTGTCAAGCACACCCCCAGCGCGGAGGCTGCCGCCATGCAAAACCCAACTCCTTCCGCCGCGCCGGGACGCGCCATGGGGCGTCCCCGCGGGTTCGACCGCGACACCGCCCTGACGCAGGCGCTGGATGTGTTCTGGCGCCGCGGCTACGAGCCCACCTCCGTGGCCGAACTGTGCGCGGCCATGGGCATCAATCCGTCCAGCCTGTACGCCGCCTTCGGCAACAAGGCCAAGCTCTTTCTGGAAGCCGTGGACTTCTACGAGCGCACCTACTGGGAAGATGCCTGGACGCGCCTGGAACACGATCCCGACGTGCACCGGTCGATCGCAAGCTTTTTCCAGGAAGCCGCCACCATCCTGCTCTCGCCCAAGGCGCCCTGCGGCTGCCTGGTCGTGCTGGCTGCGGTCAACGTCTCCCGGGATTCCACCGAAGTCGCCCAGGCCATCGCCACCCTGCGCCAGGAGGGACAAAACCTTTTCGCTGTTCGGCTCCAGCGGGGCGTGAAGGAAGGCCAGCTGCCAGCCGACACGGACGTGAAATCCCTGGCGGGGGCACTCAACACGATGCTCGAAGGCATGTCGCTGCAGGCCCGCGACGGCCTGACGGTGGCGCAGATGGCCCGGCTTGCCGCTCACGCCTCGCGCCTGTTGCCGGACCGGGCTCACGGGGGCTGAGCATCCGCGGGGCCGCAGCCTGGCACGCACCGGGGCAATCCGGCCACTGGCGGCAGGCGATCCTGTCGGTACGCAGCCGGAACGCCTGCCGCGCAACGGCGTCCATCCGTCATTCAAGCCGTCAGTCAGTGACCTGCCGGGCGTTCGACAACCCACTCGTGGAGCCGATCGACACCACAGCGAGGCCGCGGCAGCACCCGGCCAGGACGCGGCTCAGGGCTTCGGATCGGGATCCGCCGCGGGCCCGGCACCGGGATGCCCCAGCCGGATCGGCCCACGCAACGGCGCGTCCGGACTGACGCTGCGGCCCTTCTGGCGGATTTCCAGCGCGCCCTGCCGGGCCAGCGTAAAGGCGACTTCCCGCACCTGCGGCATCAGGGGACGCCACGCGTCGGGCGCCAGCGCCCGGGCGACTTCCGAGGGGCACAGGGTCGCGTCCCCGGCCCGCTGCTCGAGCAGGCCACGGATCGCGTCTTCGATGTGTTTGTCGGTACAGGCCATGGTCGGGATGTCGCTGGGTCGGGGCCGAAGGATGCTGGACCAAGGCGATGCCAGCGCGGCCTTGTGCCCCCGGCAGCGGCTCAATACACTAGGTTTACCATGGCCAAAGTCAATCATACGGATACCGTGCGCGAGGCGCTGATCGCCAAGCTCACCTACGGCGAGTACATGCCGGGCCACACCTTCAAGCTGCGCGAGCTCCTGGAAGACGAGGCCTTCCAGGGCATGAGCCAGACGCCGATCCGCGAGGCACTGCTGCAACTGGTGGCCAAGGACATCCTGGTCGGGCAGCGCGGCTTCAGCGTGCGCGTGCCGATTCCGTCGGTCGAGCACCTGAGCGAAGTGCGCGCGATCCGCACCAAGCTGGAAGTGATGGCAGCGCTGCAGCACCTGGATGCGTGGCGCGATCCGGACATCGATAGGCTGCAGGCCCTGCATGACGGGCTGATGCGGGCCAAGGCGCAAGGCGACGTGCGCACCCAGCTGCGTCAGAATGCCCTCTTTCACATGGCGTTGTGCCGGGTCGAGGAGCGTTCCTACCTGAAGACCATGATCCAGACCTTGTGGGCCATCACCGGCCCCAGCGTGGGCTTTCTGTACGACGAGGAGTCGCCCACGATCTTTGCCGACACCCACCCGCACGACGACATCCTGGCCGGGCTCAGAACGCGGGACGCCGCGCGCATCAAGCGCGCGCTGGTGCGCGATCTGTCGCGCACCAGCGTCAAGATCATCGAGGTCCTGCGCCAACGGCTCAAGCCCGAGGCCCTGACCGTGCAGCCCTTCAAGAAGATGGCCTTGCTGCGCGATCGCGAGCGCGCGGGACGCCAGCTGCAGCTGGACGAAACGCCCGCTCACGGCCGCGGCTGACGGCCCGCTCGCCAACGGCATCCGCCGACGGCAGGGCCTGCGCCTGCCGCCTCAGTTGATCATCGGAATGTCCATCTCCTGGATGAACGTGCCCATGCGCTGGTAGCCGTCCAGCACCTTCTGGCGGAACGCGGGGCCATCGACGACGTTCACGTACATGTGCTGGCCCTTCATGAACTCGATGTACTCCGGGTTCTGCAGGATCTTCAGGGTGGCTGCCTGCAGTGTCTTGCGCACGTCCTCGGGCAGGCCCTTGGGGGCCGCCAGCCCCAGGCTGCTGTAGACGTCCAGGTCGTAGCCCTGCTCGCGCGCCGTGGGCACGTCCTCATAGCCCAGGATGCGCTTGTCGGTCATCGAGGCGATCAGGCGCACCTGGCCCGCCTGTGCCAGCGGGATGATGTCCTGCGGGTTCTGCAGCGCGGATTCGACGTGCCCGCCGGCTGCGGCGGTGACGGCCTCCAGGCCGGACTTGTAGTTGACTTCTTCGAATACCCCGCCCGTGGTGCGTGCCAGCGCCGCATAGGGAATGTTGTTGGGCGCACCCGTCACGCCATAGGTGATGCCCTTGGGCTGCTTGCTCGCGGCCACATAGTCATCCAGGTTCCGGATGGACGAGGTGCCCGGCACCACCAGGCCATACGAGAACGTGCCGATCTCGCCGAAGTACACGAAGTCATCGATCTGGAAGGGTGGCTTGGACATGCGCTGCGCGGTGTAGGTCAGCGCATTGAAGCCTGCCACGCCCAGCGAATAGCCATCGGGCCGGGTGCGCGCCAGGTGGCTCATCTGCAGGGTGCCCTGCGCGCCGGGGCGATTGGCCACGACCACGCTCTGGCCCAGCTCCTTTTCGAGCAGTGACGCGAACTTGCGCGCCATGACGTCGGTCGCACCGCCCGCCCCGTAAGGCACGCTCAGCTCGATGGATCGCACGGGGTAGCTCGCTTGCGCGAGGACGGGCATGGAGGCGCCCGCGAGCAGCCCCACGGCAACGCAGCGACATATGGCTTTCACGTTCATGTGTTGTCTCCCTGATTGTCTATGGCCAGATCGCCGGCCCACGCATCACTGCATGAACAGTCCCCCGTTCACATCGAGCACCGCCCCCGACACGAAGTCGCCGGACGGCGCGCAGAAGTACACGACAGCCTGGGCCACCTCCTCGGGCGTGCCCATGCGCCGCAGCGGCGTGCTGCGGTTCAGGCGTTCGGTGACCTCGCTGCCCGCCGTGGCCGTCATCGCCGAGGCGATCCGCCCGGGCGTGATGGCGTTGCACGTGATGCCATGCGGCCCGAGCTCGTCCGCCGCGTAGCGCGTCAGTCCGAGCAGCGCCGTCTTTGTGCAGACATACGCCACGCCGGGCACGGTCGAGCGCGTGCGTGCCGCCTGCGAGGACAGATTGACGATGCGTCCCCAGCCCTGCGCCATCATGTCGGGCGCGGTCTTCTGGATGAGGGTGAGCGCCGCCGTCAGGTTCACGTCCAGCACGTCTCGCCATTCGTCGGGCGTGACATCCAGGATGCCGATGCCGCGGCCATCCGGCGTCTTGGGGGAAATGCCCGCGTTGTTGATGAGGACCGACACGCCGCCCCACCGGCGGCGCACCTCGGCAAGCGCCGCGTCGATCTGGTCAGGCCGGGTGATGTCGACGGCCTGCGCCATGACGCGCGCCTCGTCGGCGATCAGGTCCGCGGCAAAGGCGCGTGTCCTGTCCCACAGAACCAGCCTGAAGCCCGCGGCGTGCAAGGCCCTGGCCGTCGCCGCACCAATGCCGCCTGCGGCGCCCGTGACCAATGCCACCTTGTGTGTATCCTCGCCCATCCTGTCTCCCTGGCGGGCGGCACGCGTCATTGCACGCGCCGCTTGCGCCTGTCAGCTCATGAAGAAACCGCCATTGATGTCGATCACCGCGCCATTGGTGAAGCCCGCCTGCTCGGTGCACAGGTAGGCGATCGCGCCGGCGACCTCGATGGGCTCGCCGATGCGCCGCACGGGGATCTGCGCGGCATAGCCGTCGTTCACGCCCGGCGCCGCCTTGTCCGTCATGGGCGACAGGATGCGGCCGGGTGCGACGGCGTTGCAGGTGATGCCGTGCGGGCCCATTTCGGCGGCGGTCGCGCGGGTCAGGCCCAGCACCGAGGCCTTGCTCATCATGTACAGCGGCCCCGAGACGATCGACTTGCTGCGCCCGGCGAGCGAAGCCACGTTCACGATCCGGCCCCAGCCGCGTTCGATCATGCCGGGCAGCACCAGCTGCGTCATCTGCAGCAAGGCCAGCGAGTTGATGCGCATCACCTCGAAGTACTGCGCCTCGGTGGCGTCCAGCACGCCCTGGGGCTTGCCGTCCGCGCCCTTGACCGTGACGCCCGCGTTGTTGACGAGGATGTCGATGCGGCCATGGCGATCGATGATGCCCGCCACCACCTCGCGCATGCGCGCGGGCTCGTTCAGGTCCAGCGATTCGGCGTGCGCGCGTTCGCGCCAGCGGCTGTCGATGCCCGCCAGGTCCACCGGCTGGCGATCGGTGAAGTACACCCGGTGACCGGCCTTGAGCAGCTCCACGCCGGTGGCGAACCCGATGCCTCCGGCGGCACCGGTGACGATGGCGACCTTGTCGGTGATCCCTGCTGCGTGCGTGGCGCTCATACCAGCGCGTCCGGGCTGTAGAACGTGATGGGCGGGTGGGCCTGGTCGGTGCACATCACTTCGATCAGCGTGCCCACCTGGCGCTGGGCCGCTGCCTGCAACGCCTTGCGGATCTGCGACGGATCGGTGATACGCACGCCGACCAGACCGGCGGCATTCGCGACCGCCGCATGATCGACCTCGCTGAAGTCGACGGCCGACGTGTGGTCGCCGTATTTCAGGCACTCGGCATGTTTCTGATAGCCCAGGATCCCGTTGTTGATGAGGAGGGTGACGACCTTGATGCCCATGCGCGCCGCGGTCTCCATCTCGGACCAGACATGGGCAAAGCCGCCGTCCCCGACCAGGCAGTACGTGGTGCCCTCCTCGTTGGCGACGCGCGCGCCCATGGCCATGGGCATGCCCCAGCCCAGGCCCGCCAGGCCCCGAGGCGTCAGGAAGCGCTGGCCGGATCGGCGCACCTTGAGGTAGTTGGTGACCCACAGCGTGGAGTAGCTCGCGTCCGCCACCACGGTGTCCTGGGCCGTCAGCACGGCGTCGAGTTCGGCCATGAGGCGTTCGGGACGGATGGGGGTGTCGTTGCTCTCGCGCAGGCCGGCGACTTCGCGCGCGTGCTTCTCGCGCCCACGCACGATGCCTGCGACCACGTCGCCGCGCGCCGCGGTGCGCGCGCGCGTGTCCGCCTGGCCAGCAGCGTGCAGCAGGCTTTCCAGCGTGGCTCTGGCGTCGCCGACCAGCCGCACCTGCGCTTCGTAGTTGCGCCCGATCTCCTGCGGATCGATGTCCAGATGAATGTAGCGCGCATCCGGGGGATACAGCGCCCAGCTGTCCGTGCCGTTCTGGTTGGTGCGATTGCCCACCAGCAGCACCACGTCGGCCTCGCTGATGAAGGGCTTGAGATACCGGCCCGAGCCATTGGGGCCCAGGCAGTTCGCGATCACGCCGAGCGACAGTTCGTGATCGTCGGCGATGATGCCCTTGCCCATGTTGGTCGTGGCCAGCGGCAGGCTCAGGGCATCGGCCAGGCTGACCAGGGCGTCGGCGGCCTGCGACGAATGGACACCGCCACCCCCCACGATCACCGGGCGACTGGCTTGCGTGAGCAGCGCAATGGCCTGCGCCACGGCCTCGGGATTGGCCACGGGACGATCAAGCGGGAATCGGCCGAGCGACACTGTGCGCCTGGCCGGAGCGCTCGCGGCCGGCTCCAGCAGCAGGTCACCGGGCAGCAGCAGCGCGACCGGGCCAGGCCGGCCCGAGGTCGCCGCCACGAAGGCCTGGTCGATGTAGTCCTCCGCGCGCGAAGCCAGATCGATGCGGCGCACCCACTTGCACACCGAACCCAGCATCGCCAGGTGGTCCAGGTCCTGGAATGCGTTCTTGTCGTGCTGGTCCCGGTTGACGTCCTGCACCAGCGCGATGACCGGGATCGACGCCTTGAGCGCTTCGGCAAGCGGGGCCACCAGCAACGCGGCGGCCGGGCCGTTCTGCGCCGTCACGATCGCGGGCGTGTTGCTGATGCGGGCATAGGCATCGGCCATGTAGCCGCCCGCGTTCTCGGTGCGGTAGGCCACTTGCCGGATGCCGGCCTGCTCGGCCGCCAGCACGAACATGCTGGGCAGGCTCTGGCCGAAGAAGTGCGTGATGCCGTGCTTTTTCAGGGCCTGGGCCAGCACATGCGCCACCGTGCCCTGCCTGCTGAAACCGCTCTTGCTCAAAGGACTTGTCATGAATGCTCCGCCGGTTCACTAGCTGACGGAGAAGAGCATGATTGAATTGTTTTATAAAATAAATGCTGGTTAGCCCTAGGGCGCCGGCAGGCGCCCTCCCCGCGTTCAGAACGCGTAGCGCAGGTTCACGAACGCGCTGCGCGGCTCGCCATACCAGCCGTAGTCGCCGGCCAGATTGGTGAAGTAGGACTTGTCGAACAGGTTGTTGACGTTCAGCGTGGCGGTCCAGTGCCGGTTGAACTCGTACTGCGCCATGGCGTCGACCAGCACGAAACTGCCTTGCGTGTTGTTGCCGGGCGCAGCGGCGGTGATGCCGTCCTGCCAGCGCAGGTTGCCGCCCACCATCAGGCCGGGAAGCCACGCATCCAGGCGATAGCTGGTGAAGAGCTTGACCGTCTTGCGCGGGATCTGCCGCAGGCGGCGCTGGCCCTGGGCATCCTTGGGGTTGCTCACGCTCACCCCGCCGCTGACCTGCCAGCGCGGCGTGATCTGGCCCGAGATCTCGGCCTCCACCCCCGTGGTGACGGTGCCGTCCACGCCGCGATAGACGTACTGCCCATTGGGACCGACATTGACCGTCCCGCCCGGACCCGGCACGTACTCCGGCACGTTGTCCTTGCGCGTGCGGTAGTAGGCGAGCGACAGGTTCAGGGCGTCGTCGAAGAAGGCGAACTTCGCGCCGGCTTCGACGTTGGTGCCCTCGGCCGGGGACAGCAGCTCGCCGGCGGCGTCGTAGTCCTTGGCGGGCTGGAAAATGTCGGTATAGCTGGCATACACGGACATGGCGTCGGTGACATCGAAGACGATGCCCGCGTATGGCGTGAAGACGTTCTTTTCCTGGCTGGTGGTGCCGCGCGTCCAGGTGCCGTCGATCGCGCGCCGATCCGTGCGGGTCTTCCAGTTGCTCAGCCGGCTGCCCAGCAGCACCGACAGGCGCTCGGTGGGCTTGATGCGGGTGGCCGCGTACAGGCCGCTCTGCCAGTCGTTGGTGGTGGAGCCCGCGCCGGTGTCGACCAGGGCCGTGTAGGGGTAGTCGCCCGTGCGCATGAAGCCCAGGCCGTCCGCCACGTTGCCGTCCACGCGAGTCGAACTGGCGCTCCAGCCGTCCATGCGCGCGTAGGACGCGCCCAGCACGAGCTCGTGCTGGCGCCCGAACAGGGTGTAGGGGCCGGTGGCGTACACGCCTGCGGAATCCTGGCGGGGGTCGCCCGCATAGCGCACGGCCCGGAACTGGCCGGCGCCGGTGCGCGGCGCCAGGGCATTGACCATGCCGGCCTGCACGATGTCGTACTCGCGGCGCTCGTGCTCGACGTCCAGCCTGACGCGCCAGTCATTGTCCCAATAATGCTCCAGGCTGGAGAAGAGACTCAGGCTCTTGCGCGTGGTGAAGGCCCAGTTCGCGGCCAGGTTGTCCGAACGACCGAAGTGCGTGGGCGACCCATCCGAGAACACGAGGCGGGTGCCCTGGAACGCCCCACCCGCGCCGCGCGTGCGATGGTCCTGGTACTCGACGCCGGCCGACAGGATGGTGCTGGGGGTGAGGTCGGCTTCGACGACGCCGTAGAACACCTTGCGGTCCAGGCTGACGCGATCGATGAAGGTGTCGTTGTCCTGGTAGGCCGCCACCGCCCGCGCGCGCAGCGTGCCGGCGTCGTTCACGGGGCCGCTCACGTCGGCCTCGGCGCGGCGAAAGTTCCACGAGCCCGCCCGGGCGGCCACGCTGGCCTGGAAGTCGTGCGTGGGCATCTTGCGCACGAGGTTGACGGCGCCCGCGGGCTCGCCGATGCCGTTGAGCAGGCCGCTTGCGCCGCGCACGACTTCGACGCGGTCGAAGACCGTCGTGTCGCCGATGTCGTTCTTGAAGCCGAAGCGGGTGGACCGGGGCACGCCGTTGACCTGGTAGTTGTCCAGCACGAAACCGCGCGAATACACGAAGTTGCTGTCGCCGCCCACGACGTTGGTGTTGTTGAAGTGCAGGCCCACGGTCTGGTCCAGGACCTCGGCGATGTCGTCCAGCGCCTGGTCCTGCATGCGCTGGCGCGTGAAGACGCTGACCGATTGGGGCGTCTCGCGCAGGGTCAGGTCCAGCTTGGTGGCGGTGTTGGTCAGGTCCGTGGTGTAGGACCCCGTCCCTTCCGTCGTGCCGGTGACCCGCACGGTGGACAGGCGGGCGACGGCGGGCTCTGCGCTTGCCCGCTGCAGGCGGAAGCTGTCGTGGCGCAAGGCCACCGCTTCCAGCCCGCTGCCGGCGAGCAGCTGACGCAGCCCCTCGGCAGGCGTGTAGGTGCCGCGCAGGCCGTGCGAGTCGCGGCCCCGGACCAGGGCGGGGTCAAAGGACAGCAGCACGCCCGCCTGGCGTCCGAAGGCGTTGAGGGCGGATTCGAGGGAGCCTGCCGCGACGTCGAGCGTGAGGGCGGGGGTGGCAGTGGCGGCGGACGCGATGTGGGTCGCGGCGGTGGACGTCGCGGCGGCGGAGGCGACGCGGGTCGCGGCGGGCGTGCCGGCGGACGCCGCGATGCGCGGCGAGGATGTCGCCTGCGCGATGCGCGTGGCCGCGGGGGGTGCTGGCGCTGCGGCCTGGGTGGGCGCCGCGGCGGGCACGGGGGGCTGCGCGCCGCCCGCGCCTGCTGCCCCGCCCGCTGCCGCAGCCGCAAGGGGTAAGGCCAGCAAGGCGCCAAGCACCGCACGATGGGTGATGGCCGGGGTCAGGACACGCGGCGTGGCGTGCGGCAGCAGGCGGGCGCGAGGCCGGCTCGCCAGGGCGGTCGGGTAGACGGGGTTCATGGTGATTCCGAGGAAGGTGCCCGCCGCGACCGCCGCCCGTCCGGTTGGCACCGGACCCGGGGCGAAGGTCGTGAACGACGTGGCTTCACCCCGGTTGTCCCGCAAGTCGCGCAAAAAGGACCACCCCTCGCGCGGATCAGCGCGCAGCGACCGTCAGCCGCTGGCCGCCCCAGAACCGGCGCTCGCGCGCGATCCTGACCGGGAGCACCTGGGTGAGCGTCTGCAGCACCCAGTCGACGTCCTGGAGGGGGTAGCTGCCCGACACCCGAAGCTCGGCGGCATCGGGCGCGCAGGCGAGCGGCGTGGCGCTGTAGCGGTTCAGGGCCTGCACGAAGTCCGCCAGGCGCTGGTTGCTGGCGATGAGCATGCCGTCGCGCCAGGCGGCGGCGTCGGTGCCGGCGGGGCCGACAGGCCCGACGTGATCGGCATGCAGGTCCGCGCCCTCGCCCGCCTGCAGCACGCGGGCCGGGGCGCCCGGCGCGCGAGGCTCGAGCGATACCTGGCCCGCCAGGACGTCGATGCGACTGTGTTCGCCGTCGCGGCGCACGAGGTAGCGCGTGCCCAGGGCCACTGCGCGGCCCTGCGGCAGTTCCACCCAGAACGGGCGCCGGGCGGGATCCGGGGCGGTCTCGATCAGGATCTCGCCACGGTGCAGCCAGAGCCTGCGTGCCGTGGGGCTGTAATCCACGTCGAGCGCCGAGCCCCCGTTCAGTGTGACGGTGCCGCCGTCCGCCAGCATCACGGGCAGCCGCTGGCCATGCCCGGTGGTGTATTGTGCCAACAAATGCCGCCAGTGTGGCGCGCTGGCGTGCGCGACCCAGCCGGCCGCGCCCGCGCCGGCCAGGAGGGCGAGCGAGGTGGCGACGCGGCGACGGGTGGCGGCCGCGGCAGGCAGCGCCGCACGCACGAAGGGCGTGGCCAGCGGCTCGCGCAGGGGGGCGAGGCGCCGGTCACGCGACTCGATGCGCTGCCAGGCGCGTTCGTGCTCAGGATCGGCGTCGCGCCACGCCCGCCATTGCGCCTCGCAGGGTTCGCCGTTCAGGCGCGCCAGCGCCCACTGCACGGCCTGGCGGGCCACGGGGGCGGAGATCCCGGCGCCCTCGCCGTCCCGTGCGTCGGGCGTGGCGTGGGCGCTCATGCGCTGGCCAGGTCGGGCGACGCGAAGTCCACGTCGGCGAAATAGCACTGCTGCATGGCGCGCACCAGATGACGCTTGATCGTGGTGACCGACAGGCCGAGCCGCGCCGCGGCCTGCGCACTGGTGCAGCCTTCGAGCTGCGTGAGCAGGAAGGCGCGCTTGGCGGCCACCGGCAGCCCGTCCAGCCAGCGATCGACCTCCAGCAGGGCCTCCAGCAACACGCGCTGCTGCTCCAGGCTGGGATGGTGCGCGGGGGCCAGCACGGCCAGCGTCTCCAGCCAGGCGGCCTCGATCTGCTTGCGGCGCCAGTGGTTGAAGAGCACGCGCTTGGCCACCGTGGTCAGCAGGGCGCGCGGCTCCAGGGGCACGATGGCCTCGTCCTTGGCCAGCAGACGCATGAAGGTGTCATGCGCCAGGTCCTCGGCGCAATGACGGTCTTTCAGGCGGTCCTGCAGCCAGCGCCGCAGCCACGGGTGGTGATCGGCGTACATCGCGGCCACGACGGGTCGCGGATCGAGGGAGGTGGAGGTCATGTCGACGCAGTCGCTGCGTGCAGCGCACAATTGAGAATGCGTCTTTATTAAACTCCAGGCCGTGACTGGCTGTCTACATCACGCAGGCGTGAGTTACCAACCACCGACGGGTCCCCGACAAGACGGCGTGCAGGCGTATCCGGCGTCAGCCCACGGGCCTGCCCCGGATCGCGTCCGATCGGTCCCGGATCTTCCTCGATCCGCCCGCATCGAGCCCGCATCTGCCCGCGACCCACCGGCCGCGGGCAGGCGCTGGCGTCAGCGGGCCGGTGCCTTGACCGGCGTGCCGCTGCCCGCGCGGAACGGGTATTGGGTGAACACCTTGGCCACCGCGGCGTCGATCGAGGCGGCCGATTCGGCCGACTGCAGGTTGTCGACTTCGCCCACCGCCACGCCTTCCCAGACCAGCTGGCGCATGCGCGGATCGACCAGGTCGATGTTCAGGGTGCCCTGGGTGTACTGCACGACGTCGTTGCCCCAGCCATAGCCTGCCCACGGGCCGTAGAAGCCGTCGCGATAGCCGTAGTACGGGTCCAGCGGCGGCATCGGGGGCGCGGGGATGACGTCGGTCTTCTCGCTGAGCTTGCCGCTGAAGTTCACGAGCAGGTCCGGTGCGGCAGCGTCATACACGTAGCCGCGCGCCTGCATCTGCTGCCGCGTCGCGTCCTTCAGGCGCTCGGTCAGGATCGAGGTATAGCCCGCCTGATCGGTGCCCAGCGGCTGCATGAAGGCAAAGCTGCGGTACTGCGCGAAGTTCGCCTGGTGGTCGTAGTCACCGCGCACGGTGGGGCTCATGGCGCAGCCGCTTGCCGTGGCCACCAACGCCACACCGGTCAATACCTTGCTCAGAACGTGCATGATGATCTCCGTGATTGAGTGATAGACATCATGACGCCTGCACGCCGGGTGTCCAGCAAGCGCCGTTGCCTTCGGCGCAATCCGGCCCGGCCGCGGCTTACACTCTGGCCATGTCCCTTTCCCCCTCCCCCATCGACGGCGCGCGCGGCGCGCTGCAGGCGGCACACGCCGCCTATCCCCAGGCCTGGCGCATGGCCGAAGAGTTTCGCGACACGCGCGGGCGTCCGGGCGTGCCGGACTGGCCGGACTGGTGCTATCTGCCCATGGCGGGCTGGTACGCCGCCGTGGCGCACATCCGCAACGGCGGCCGGCCCCTGCGGGATCTGGCCGCGATCGGCGACGTGTCGCGCCTGGCGGCGCTCGGCACCTGGCGCATGACCCAGGGCGTCTTCCAGCTGGACGGCGCGCTCTGGCACACGCTGGCCCGCGCGACGCTGCCGGTGGACACACCCTGCTCGGCCCTGTTCGGGCTGCCGCAGTGGTGCGTCTACGTGCTGACGCCCGACGCGCAGTGGCAGGGCCGGCCGGTTGCCGGCTACTGGGCACACTTCGAGGTCGACGCCACTACCGGCGGCACCGAACTGCGCCTGCTGCTGGATGGCGAATCGGGCCTGCAGGCGCTGGCCGTGCCGCTGTCCGACGCGCCGCTGGTCCAGGCGCTGCAGGCTGCCCGCCTGCAGGCCGCCAAGCCCCACCGGCCTGCCATCACGGCGTCGGCCGCCCCGCGCCGCGAGTCCGGCACCGACGCCGACTTCACGCCCTGGATCCTGCCGCTGCTGCATCTGGCTTCGCCACAGGCGGGCTTCACCCGTGACGGCGCGGCCGAACGCCCGGCCAATCCGGCCGCGCGGCAGACCAAACGCGGCCTGCAGATCTTCGCTGCGGCCTCGCCCGTGATCTGGCATGTGACCTGAGCGTTAGACAAGACCCTACTACCCTGTGTAGAATTCGCACCCCTTGGTTGAGCAAAGACCGGCTGGCAATGCGCGCTGTCCGCGGGTCGCAGGGCATGTCCTGCACCGCTCATCCGGGAACACCGAGTCGAAAACCCCCAGGCAGTCCTGCTGGGGGTTTTTCGTTTTCTGCATGCGGGTCGCGCAATCGCGACGGCAGCCGGGGCCTTGCCTCGCGTCAGGCGCAGAAGGCCCGTCGTGGCTGTGGCAAGCTCGGTCCGTGCACCGCGGCATGACGCCCGGTGGCCACCCTTCTGCCCGGAGATCCCATGCCCGTCACGTCCCGCCTGCCCACCCTGGTCGCCCGAATCGCAGGCGCGCTGTGCGCGACCGCTGCCGTCGCGGCGGCCACCGCCGCCACCCCGCCGCTTGCACCCGGCATGTACCTGGCCGATGCGGTCACCACGCGCCCGGCGCTGGCCGCGTCCTACACCCGGCTGACCCAGGACGTGTCGGATGTCGAATGGCTGCGCGGCTACGGCGTGGCCTCGCCCGCGGAAGCCGTCGAAGTGGATGGGGTGAACTGGCTCGTCTTCATGGCCTGCAAGCCGCATGACTGCCCAAGCGAGACCTACACCCTGCTGGTGCATCCGGACAAGGGCGAGTTCGTGGCGGGCGCGTTCGTGCGCAACGTGTCGGATGGCTCGAGCATGCGCCGTTCCGAGATCACCTGGCTGGGCGAGGTCGAGCAGGACACGGCCGCCGTCATTGGCGGTTTCCTGTTCTGACACCCTGTCACCTTCACGCCCCGGCCGGCCGCAGCCCCCGTGCTAGCATCCCCGGATCGCTCGCAAAGGAGAACGCGCCATGGGAGCCCCGGCCTTGCCCGTGGACGAACAGGCCCGCATTCAGGCACTGCATTCGCTCGACATCCTGGACACCCCGCCCGAGGAACGCTTCGACAGCCTGACCCGGCTTGCCCGACGCATCTTCGGCGTCCCGATCGCCCTGGTCAGCCTGCTGGACGTGGACCGTCAGTGGTTCAAGTCCGCCGCCGGCATCGACGCCACGGAAGCCCCGCGCAAGGGGTCGTTCTGCAGCCAGGCGGTGCAGGAAGACGACATGCTCGTCATCCCCGATGCCCATGCCGACCCGCGCTTTCGCCAGAGCCCGTTCGTGACGGGCGCGCCGCATGTGCGCTTCTATGCCGGCTGCCCGCTCGAGATCCCGCCGGGCAACAAGGTCGGCACCCTGTGCCTGATCGACACCGAAGCCCGCGAGATCACGGCCGAGGACCTGGACCTGCTGCGCGATCTGTCGCGCCTGGCCAGCCAGGAATTGACCGCGCTGCACCTGGCGCACATGGACGAGTTGACCCAGCTCCTGAACCGGCGCGGCTTCGAGCGCCTGGCCAAGCGCGCCACGACGGCCTGCCGCCAGCTCAGCCAACCCGCCTGCCTGCTGTCGTTCGATCTGGATGGCTTCAAGGCCATCAACGACACCTATGGCCATGCCGAGGGCGATCGCGCCCTGAAGATCTTTGCACGCAGCCTGCGCGACAGCCTGCGCGATGGCGATCTGGTCGGCCGCCTGGGCGGCGACGAGTTCGTCGCCTTGCTGATGTTCACGACCGAGGCGGACGCCAAAGGCGTCGAAGCGCGCGTGCGCGATCTGCTGGATGAACGTGCCCGCGCCGAGGCCCTGCCCTATGCGATCCGCTTCAGCATGGGCAGCGTGCCCTTCGAGCCGGCGGCCCATGCCGACTTCGCGCAGTGGATGAGCCGTGCCGACGCCGCCATGTATGCCCGCAAACAGGGGCGCGCGCTGTCATGAGCCTGCCCGCCACGCCCCCGCTCAAGGCCGTGCTCGAGACCGGGTTGTACGTGGCGGACCTGGCGCGCGCTCGCGCGTTCTATGAAACCGTCATGGGTCTTGCGCCCATGCTGAAAGACCACCGCATGGCGGCCTACCCGGTGGGCGCCAGCGTACTGTTGCTGTTTGACCAGCACGCCATGGGCCGGGCCGAGCATCCCTTCGGCGGCACCATCCCGGCGCACCAGGGCAGGGGCGGCGCACATCATGCTTTCGCCATCGACGCCAGCACACTGCCCGCGTGGCGCGAACACCTGGCGGCTCATGCGGTCGTGCTGGAAGGCGAAGTCGCCTGGCCCAAGGGTGCGCACAGCGTCTACTTCCGCGACCCGGATCAGCATCTGCTGGAACTGGTGACGCCCGGCTTGTGGGCGAACTACTGACGCGTCCTGTGGGTGCGACGCACGATGCGGCCGGCCGGGGCGCCAGACGCCACACGTCGCGGGCGCATGCCGGGCGCATCGCCAGGTGAGGTGCCGAGCGCCTGTGGATCCCCGCGGCACGCGGGCCAGTCCCGGCAGGCCCCGCCCCCTGGTCGGCAGGCCAGCCGCCCTACCTCAGGATGTGAACCAGGTGTAGGCCACGATGACGACCACCAGGATCACCACCCAGCGCAGCCAGTTGCCCCCACCGGACTCGGTGGCGCCGGCCGGTGCGACTTCCCCCAGCATCCAGTAGACCGGCGCGGGCACGTCGTCCAGTTCATGGACTTCGTCATGCAGCAGCTGGCGAAAGCGCGCGGCGGATTCGCTGGGCAGCGTGCGCTCGAAGGCCTGGATCTCGGCATGCTGGTCGTCGGCGAAAGCGCGCAGGTCCTCGCCGCGATTCTCGGCTTCGCCCGCCTTGGCGAGCAGCTGGCGCGCCCAGTCCTTCACGCGTGCCGGGTCGGTGCCCTCGCCGTCAAAGTGCACGAGCTCGGTGCGGCGTGGCGGGCGCGCGGGCAGGACTTCCTTGCCGGACGGCGCGCTGCCGCCACCGAAGTCTTCCATGTGGACGTCGATTTCGATGCCGTTGCGCCCGGTCTGCACGGTGCTGACCTTGGCTGTGGCGATGGAGCCGCGCTGCAGCCGCGTGTACAGGCGGTTCTTGTCGTCACCGGCGACAAGACCCAGGCGCAGCGTGCCGGCAGCGTCCAGCGCTGCCACCACCGCACCCTCGAACTCACCGTTGTCGGGGTCGGGCAGCAGGTACACCCGGGTGCCGGCGGGCGGCACCACGGCGGTCTGCGTCGGGCCTGCCTCGGCCCGCGTCACGAAATCGGTCAGCACAGCCTATCTCCTTGTCGCCCGGCCCCGAAGCCGCAGGGGCTGCTCGGAGACGTCAGGCGGATCCGCGCTGAATTTCCGCGGTTGTCAGTGTGATCACGGCGTGCCCGTGCGTGTCGCGGTGAGCGCGCGCCGCGCGGGCAATGGCCTGTTCGAATGCATGGAATACCGCCAGGATGGCGTCGTCGCCCGTCCGGGGTGCGCCCAGGTCCTGCATTACGGTCAGGGGCACCTCGAACACCTGAGGCCCGCGCAACCCCAGGAACAGCGTGAAGCGCACGGCGTGCACGTCCACGACGGGTTCGGCCGCAAAGGCGACGTCGCCGGGATCCCGGAAATCACTTGAAACATCAGGGCGCTCCATCATGCCACACTCCCCGGGGTTCAGGAACGGTTGTCCACGGGGGGCGCCCCGGGCGTGCTGCTGCCGGGATCCCACACATCATCCGGCTCGACGCCAGGCGGGATCGTGGGCTTCTGATTCGCCGCATTCGGGTCGACCGGGCGATTGCCCAGCGTGCGCGCGGGCTTGTCGTCCTGCCCGATCGGCTTTTTGATGGCCTCGGTGCGCTCGTCTTTCTTGTGGGTGTCGGAAGTCATGCGATTTCCCCCTGGGAAACGGGCGGCTCCCGGCCGACCGACGGTCGGCACCAGCCGCGCAGGAACGGCCCAGCAAACGCCGTACCCCTGGCTGACTCGACCCTTACGCGCACCTTACACACGTTCACGATTCCTCCGCATTTGCTGCGGCGTCCAGGCCTACACTTCCTCTCATTCCAGCCCCGAGGAGCACTGCGATGCGACGATTCGCACTGGCGGCCACGACCGCCCTGGCTTGTGTGATGATGGTTTCTACCGCCCTGGCCCACGACCATCGTGGACGCGGCGACCGGGGCGACCGCGAATGGCGCTCCGAGCAACGCTACGAGCGCGGTTATCGCGACGGCCGACGCGATGCGCGCCGTGACGAGCGCCGCCACCACCGCAGCGAGCGCCGCGAGTGGCGTGGCGGCCCGCCCGTGATCGTGGTGCCCGGCCCGCGCTATGGCCCGCCGCCGCATGTCGGCCCGCGCCATCACGGTGGTCCGCGCTGGTCGCGCGGCGACCGGCTGCCGTCGCAGTACCGTCAGCCGCACTATGTGGTGCACGACTGGCGCTCGCGCCACTTTCGCGAACCGCCGCGCGGCTATCAGTGGATGAACGTGGGTGCCGAGTACCTGCTGGTGGGCATCGCGACGGGCGTGATCCTGCAGGCCATCACCGGCCGCTGACGCCCTGGGCGATCCTGGTCGCCCGGCCCCTGATCCGCGATCCGCAAAGCGGCCCGTTTCGACGGGCCGCTGTCACGTTCTCAGTCCTTGCCCGTCGCTTGCTCCATGGCCGCCGCCAGCGTCTGGACGACCTGCACGCGCGCCGCGCGCTTGTCATCCGTGGCGATCACGTGCCAGGGCGCGGCGGCCGTGTCGGTGCGTGCCAGCATCTCGCGCGAAGCCTCTCGATAGGCGTCGTGCTTGTCGCGATTGCGCCAGTCATCCTCGGTGATCTTGAAGGACTTGAACGGCGTCTGCTCGCGCGCCTGGAACCGGGCGAGCTGCTCGTCGGGCGAAATCTCCAGCCAGAACTTGACCAGCACCGCGCCGCGCTCGACCCACTGGGCTTCGAAGGTGTTGATCTCGTCATAGGCCCGCTGCCAGTCGGGTCGCGGCGTGAGTTTTTCCACGCGCTCGACCAGCACGCGGCCGTACCACGAGCGGTCGAAGATGACCGTGCGGCCCGGCAGCGGCGCATGGCGCCAGAACCGCCACAGATACGGATGCGCGCGCTCTTCATCGGAGGGCGCCGCAATCGGCACGATGTCGTAGTCGCGCACATCCAGGGCCTGCACCACGCGCCGGATCGCGCCGCCCTTGCCCGCCGCATCCATCCCCTCGAAGGCGACCACCAGACTGCGCGTGCGGGCCGCCGGTCGCCGCACCGCACGGCCCAGCCGGTTCAGCGCCCCCGTCAGGCCGGACTGATAGTCGGCCTTGGACATGCCTGGCGTGCCGGGGTCCACCGTCAGCGCGGGCAGCGCCTGCGCGGACAGCGGCGCCAGCTCGACGGCCGGCGCCGGTGGCAGGGGATGCTCCAGCGCCTGCAACACCGCGGTGGCGGTGGCCAGCGCGCGGGCATTGTCGTCCGCCGACGGGATCACGATCCAGGGCGCGGCCGGCAGGTCGGTCTGGGCCAGCACGGTGTCGGCCGCCTTGCGCAGGCGCGGGTAGCGCTCAGCCACCTTGCGATCCTGCTCGGACACCCGCCAGGCGGTATCCGGGTCGCCCGCCAGTCGCTCGCACCGATCACGCTGGGCGTCGCGCGACAGATGGAACCACAGCTTGACCACGTGGACCTCGTCGGCGCGCAGCTGCAGCTCGAAGGCGCGCGCCTGCGCCATGCCACGCGCCAGCGCCTCCTCGTCGGGATGCCGCTTGGCGGCCTCGCGCAGCAGGTCGGTGTACCACGAGCCGAACACCAGCCCGATGCGCCCGCGTGCGGGCAGCCCGCGCCAGTAGCGCCACGCGTGCGGCCGGGCGGCCTCTTCGGGCCAGGGGTCGCCGAACGCCTGCGTGTGGATGTGCCGCGGGTCCATCCACTCGTTGAGCATCTGCACGGCCGAGCCCTTGCCCGACCCGTCGACGCCGGCGATCACGAAGAGGATCGCGCGGTCCTGGCGCTTGAGCAGTTCGTACTGCTGTACCAACAATGTGGTGCGCAATGCCGTCTCCCGGGCTTCCAGGTCGGCGGATGACAGCACGGGATTCTGTTCGGCCTCGTCCAGGCGCTGCGCGATCGTCAAGACTTCCTCCTGCGGGCAAGCGGTGGCCCAGTGTCGCGCGGCAGCGGCAAGTCGGCCACGCGCGGGTTGCCCCGGCGCACATGCCGGGGTCGGCGAGTCCTCCAGCATACGCGGGACCCGGGTGGCGGCCCCGCCAGAGCCCGGTGCTATGCTGTGGCGCCTGCCCGCCCGGGCAGCCGTACGCCAGAGAGGACCCCGCATTGCCCCGCCCGACGCTGCCCCACGACCTGCCTGCCAACCCTGCCCGTCGACGCGCCGCGGGCGCCATGGCTGCGCTTGCCGCCACCCTGGCCCTGCCGGCACAGGCGGCCAAGCCGCTCGATGACGAGTTCGAGCCCAAGCTGGGGCGCATCGGCAAGGACGTCATGTGGCTGCCCACGCCGGATGCCATGATCGAGCGCCTGATGCACATGGCCGCGGTCACGCCGCAGGATCGGCTGGTGGACCTGGGGTCGGGCGATGGCCGCATCGTCATTGCCGCGGCGCGGGACTTCGACGTGCCGGCCCGCGGCGTGGAATACGACCCGGCCATGGTGGCCTTCGCGCGCCAGCAGGCCCAGGCGGCGGGCGTGGGCGACAAGGCCACGTTCGAGGAAGGCGACATCTTCGAGACCGACTTTGCCGAGGCGAGCGTCGTTGCCCTGTACCTGCTGCCCGAACTGAACCTGCGGCTGCGACCCCTGCTGCTGGCCATGCGTCCCGGCACCCGCATCGTCACCCACCAGTTCGACATGGGCCGCTGGACGCCGGACGAGACCGCGACGGTCGCGCATCGACAGGGGTATCTGTGGATCGTGCCGGCCAACATGACCGGCGAATGGAAGCTGCGCTATGGCGAGGGCTCGGACGCCATCACCGCGACCCTGGACATCGAGCAGCGCTTCCAGCGCATGGCTGGCACGGCAGCGCACGAAGACTTCACCACCACGCTGCGCGCGCCGCGCATCAGCGGCAATCGCGTGCGCTTTGCCTTCACCGATCCGAGCGGCGTACTGCGCGAATTCGATGGCCGCGTGAATGGCAAGACCCTGCGCGGCGACGCCCAGGGCAGCGACGGCACACGGGTGCCCTTCAGCGCTCAGCGCACCGGCGAGGCGCCGGCGCTGGACGGCGCGGGCCCGGCTTCCGAGGAAGAAGTCCAGGCCGCCCACCGCGCGCTGAACGGCTACTGAGCGCGTACCGCCTGACGCCACGGCCCTGCCGTTCTCACGCCGTCTGAAGAAGGCCGCTCAGAACACCGGCGGCTGCCAGCCGCCACCCAGCGATCGGAACAGCGCCACCGCCGCACGCGCCGCGCCCGTGCGCGCCTGCGCCCGGCCATCGGCGGCCTGCAACAGCGAGGCGTCGGCCTGCAGCACGTCGATGAGGTTGGCCGTGCCCTGCCGGTAGGCCGTGAACGACGCGGCCCGGGCCCGCGCCAGCGCGGACTCGGCCTCGCCCAGGCGGCTGGCCTGCTCACCGCGATTCACCAGCGCGGACACCGCGGTCTCCACGTCTTCGGTGGCGCGCAGCACGGACTGGCGATACGCCGCCAGGGCTTGCGCCTCCTGGCCCTTGGCCAGTTCGATCTGGGCATCGATGCGGCCGAAGTCGAAGAGGCGCCAGCGCAGGCCGAGCACGCCGGATGACTGGCTGGCGCCCGACGAGAACAGATTGCCCGATGCGATCGCCGTGGCGCTGCCCAGCAAGGCGCTGAGCGAGAACCTGGGGTAGTACTCGGCCATGGCCTCGCCAATGCGGGCGTTGGTCGCGACAAGGCGACGCTCGGCCGCGATGAGGTCGGGGCGCCGTTGCAGCAGATCGGCCGGAGAGCCCATGTCCGCCATCGTCGGCGCATCGGGTATGGGCCCGCTGATGTCCAGCTCGGCCCGATGGGTGCCGGGCGGCACGCCCAGCATGACGTCCAGCGCATGGCTTGCCGCGTCGATGCCGTGGCGGATCTCCGGGATGCCCGACTGCACCTGCGCGAGCGCGCCTTCGGCCTGGCGCACCTGGTATTGCGCGGCCAGCCCCGCGCGGTACAGCAGGTCGACCTTGGCGAGCAGGTCTTCCTGGGTGCGAGCCTGCCGTTGCGCGATGTCCAGGCGGCTTTGCAGACCGCGGATCGCGATGTAGATGTCGGCGGTCTGCGCGGCCACCGCCAGCCGCGTCGCCTGCACGCCGGCCTGCGAGGCCTGGTAGTCGGCCAGCGCCGCCTCCTGGCCACGTCGCAGGCCGCCAAACACGTCGGCCTCCCAGCTGGCCGTCAGGTTGACCTCGTACGCATTGCCCCACCGATCGGCATCGGTGCTCGCATCCAGCACCTGGCCCAGGGGCGTCTCGCGCGACTGATAGGCCCGCGCCGCGGAACCGGCGACGCTGGCCGAGGGCAGAAGCGCCGCATTGGCCGCACCCAGTCCGGCACGCGCTTGCGCCACGCGCGCCTGGGCCTGCGCCAGGTCCAGGTTCTGCGCCAGTGCCAGGGTGATGAAGCGCGTCAGCACGGGGTCATCGAACCCCTCCCACCAGGTGGCCAGCTCGGCCACCGTCAGGCTGCGGACGGCCGACGAGGTTGCCGGCGCCGTGAACTGCTCGGGCAGGCTTGCGCCAGGGCGCTGGTAGTCGGGGCCCACGGCGCAACCGGCAGTCACGCTGGCGGCCAGGCACAGGCCGAGGAAACGCGCGGAATTCATGTCAGGTCCTTGAGCATCAATGCTCGTGACTATAATATGAATTGGTCACTCGTTGTCAACCAGCGTGAGCGCGCGTTAAGCTCGTGCCATGACAAAGACATCCACGCCCTCCCCCCAGACCCGAGGCCCGTCGGATCACGAGGTCCGCGACCAGATCGTCACCGCGGCGACCGACTATTTCGGGCTGTATGGCTATGACAAGACCACCGTCTCGGACCTGGCCAAGGCGATCGGCTTTTCCAAGGCCTACATCTACAAGTTCTTCGATTCCAAGCAGGCCATCGGCGAGGTGATCTGTACCAACCGGCTCAGCCAGATCATGGCGGCCGTGGACGCTGCGATCGCCGACGCCCCGACCGCCACCGAGCGCCTGCGGCGGCTGTTCAAGACGATCGTGGACGCCGGCCTGGAACTCTTCTTCCACGACCGCAAGCTCTACGACATCGCCACGACCTCGTCCCGCGAAGTGTGGCCCTCGGCGCGCAAATACTGCGAGCACATCCAGGCCCTCATCGAGCAGATCGTGCGCGACGGCCGCGAAGCGGGCGAGTTCGAGCGCAAGACGCCCCTGGACGAGACGGCCCAGGCAATCTACCTGGTCATACGCCCGTACCTCGATCCCCTGTTGCTCCAGCACAACCTGGACAGCGCGCCGCAATCCACGCCACACCTGACGAACCTCATCCTGCGCAGCCTGGCACCGTGACATTTCAGTTGTGACTATTGACTGATACGGTCACTCGATTATGATGGGAACTCGATTTCGTCAGAAAGGGTTCCCATGTTTCGGCGCCAGCGCGTTCCTCTTGCTCTCTGCCTGTTGCCGCTCGCGCTTGCGGCGTGCAGCGAGCCGCCTCCACCCGACGCCCGCACGCAGACACCGCGCGTGCGCGTCGATACCGTGCAGCCCGCCGCGACGCAGGCCCGCTCCTTCACGGGTGTCGTCGCAGCCCGCGTCCAGAGCGATCTGGGGTTCCGCGTCACGGGCAAGGTGCAGGAGCGCCTGGTCGACACGGGCGACGTGGTCAGACGCGGCCAGCCCCTGCTGCGGATGGATCCCAACGACCTGAGCCTGCAGGCGCGCGCGCAGCAGCAGGCCGTGGCCGCCGCCCGCGTGCGCGCGAAGAACCTGGCCGATGACGAGGTGCGGTATCGCGGCCTGGTTGAGGCAGGTGCGGTGTCGGCCTCCACCTACGACCAGATCCGGGCCGCGGCCGACTCGGCACGCGCCGAACTGCGGGCGGCCGAGGCCCAGGCTGACGTCGCGACGAACGCCTCGAGCTATGCCGTGCTGCTGGCGGATGTGGACGGCGTCGTGCTGGAGACCCTGGCCGAGCCCGGCCAGGTCGTCAGCGCGGGACAGCCGGTGGTGCGGCTTGCCCGCGCCGGGCAGCGCGAGGCCGTCGTGCACCTGCCCGAGACGCTGCGCCCGGTCGTGGGCTCGCCCGCGCAGGCCCGGCTCTATGGCGATCCGCAGGCCGGCATCCCGGCCGAACTGCGCCAGCTGTCGCGCTCGGCCGACCGCGTGACGCGCACATTCGAAGCGCGCTACGTGCTGGGCGGCGATGCGGCGCAGATGCCGCTGGGAGCCACGGTCACGATCGACATTCCCGACACCGCGCCCACGGCCGATGCGCTGCAGGTGCCGATCGGCGCGCTGTTCGATGCCGGCCAGGGACCTGGCGTCTGGCGCCTGCAGGGCGAGCCCGCCACGGTGACCTGGCAAACGGTGAGCGTGCTTGGCGTGACAGACGACATGGCGCGCATCCGCGCTGACCTGAAGGTCGGCGCGCCGGTGGTCTCGCTGGGCGCGCATCTGCTGCGGGAAGGCGACCGCGTCGAGCCCCTGGCGCAGGACGGCACGGCATCTGCCGGGAGCCGGCCATGAGCGCAGGACGCTTCAACCTGTCCGCCCTCGCGGTGCGGGAACGCTCCATCACGCTGTTCCTGATCCTGCTGATCACGGTGGCCGGGATCATCGCTTTCCTGCAGCTTGGGCGCGCGGAAGACCCGCCCTTCACGATCAAGCAGATCACGGTCATCACCGCCTGGCCGGGCGCCACCGCACAGGAAATGCAGGACCAGGTGGCCGAGCCCCTGGAAAAGCGCATGCAGGAACTGCGCTGGTACGACCGCACGGAAACCTTCACGCGCCCGGGCCTGGCGTTCACCATGGTGTCCCTGCAGGACGCGACGCCCCCCTCGCAGGTCCAGGAAGAGTTCTACCAGGCGCGCAAGAAGATCAGCGATGAAGCCGGCAGGCTGCCGGCGGGCGTCATCGGGCCGATGGTCAATGACGAGTATGCGGACGTGACCTTCGCGCTCTACGCCCTGAAAGCCCGGGGCGAGCCGCAGCGTCTGCTGGTGCGCGAGGCCGAAACCCTGCGCCAGCAGCTGCTGCACGTGCCGGGCGTGAAGAAGGTCAACATCATCGGCGAGCAGCCCGAGCGCATCTTCGTGTCGTTTTCCCACGAGCGCCTGGCCACGCTGGGCGTCGCACCGCAGGACATCTTCGCCGCGCTGAACAGCCAGAACGCACTGACGCCGGCGGGCGCGATCGAGACGCGCGGGCCCCAGGTATTCGTGCGCATCGACGGCGCGTTCGACAACCTGGAAACGATCCGGCAGACCCCGATCGTCGTCCAGGGACGCACGCTCACCCTCGCGGACGTCGCCACGGTCGAGCGCGGCTACGAGGATCCGGCGACCTTCCTGGTGCGCAATGGCGGCGAGCCCGCGCTGCTGCTGGGCGTGGTCATGCGCGACGACTGGAACGGCCTGGACCTGGGCGAGTCGCTCGCCGCCGAAGTCACGCGCATCAACGATGCGATGCCGCTGGGCATGTCGCTGGACAAGGTCACCGACCAGGCCGTCAACATCAGCGCGGCCGTGGACGAGTTCATGGTCAAGTTCTTCGTCGCCCTGCTCGTCGTGATGGTGGTGTGCTTCGTCAGCATGGGCTGGCGCGTGGGCATCGTCGTGGCCGCCGCCGTGCCGCTGACCCTGGCGGTGGTGTTCATCATCATGGCGGCCACGGGCAAGAACTTCGACCGCATCACCCTGGGCTCGCTCATCCTCGCGCTGGGCCTGCTGGTGGACGACGCCATCATCGCCATCGAAATGATGGTCGTGAAGATGGAGGAAGGCTACGACCGGATCACCGCCTCGGCCTACGCCTGGAGCCACACGGCGGCCCCCATGCTGTCGGGCACGCTGGTGACGGCGATCGGCTTCATGCCCAACGGCTTTGCGCCCTCGACGGCCGGCGAATACACCAGCAACATGTTCTGGATCGTCGGCATCGCGCTCATCGCCTCGTGGGTGGTGGCAGTGGCCTTCACCCCCTACCTGGGCGTGAAGATGCTGCCCGACATCGGCAAGGTCGAAGGCGGCCATGCCGCCATCTACAACACCCGCCACTACAACCGTTTCCGGCGCGTGCTGGGCCGCGTCATCGCCCGCAAGTGGTGGGTGGCCGGCGCGGTCATCGTGAGCTTTGCGCTGGCCGTGGTCGGCATGGGCATGGTCAAGAAGCAGTTCTTCCCCACGTCCGACCGCCCCGAGGTGCTGGTCGAAGTGCAGATGCCCTATGGCACCAGCCTCGAGCAGACCAGCGCCGCCACGGCCGAGATCGAGGCCTGGCTGGCCCGGCAGGACGAAGCCCGCATCGTCACGGCCTACATCGGCCAGGGGGCGCCGCGCTTTTTCCTTGCCATGTCGCCCGAACTGCCCGACCCCTCGTTCGCCAAGATCGTGGTGCTCACGGGCAACGAGACCGAGCGTGAAACCCTGAAGCACCGGCTGCGCCAGGCGATCGCCGAGGGCCTCGCGCCGCAGGCCCAGGTGCGCGTCACGCAGATCGTCTTCGGCCCGCCCTCGCCCTTTCCCGTGGCCTACCGCGTCATGGGTCCGGATGCGGACGAACTGCGCCGCATCGCCGCGGACGTGGAAGGCGTGATGCGTGCAAGTCCCATGATGCGCACGGTCAACACCGACTGGGGCTCGCGCGTGCCCAACCTGCACTTCAGCCTGGATCAGGATCGCCTGCGGGCCATGGGCCTGACCTCGCGTTCGGTCGCCGAGCAGCTGCAGTTCTTCCTGAGCGGCGTGCCGCTCACCGAGGTGCGCGAAGACATCCGCTCGGTGCAGGTGGTGGGCCGATCGGCGGGCGACGTCCGCCTGGACCCCGCCCGGATCGCCAGCTTCACGCTGGAAGGCGCGGGGGGCCAGCGCGTGCCGCTGTCCCAGCTCGGCACGGTGGAGGTGCGGATGGAAGATCCGCTGCTGCGACGCCGCGACCGCACGCCGACCATCACCGTGCGCGGCGACATCGACGAGGCGCTGCAACCGCCGGATGTCTCGAGCGCCATCGAAGTGCAGCTGCAGCCGATCATCGAGCGCCTGCCCGCAGGCTACCGCATCGAGCAGGCCGGCTCGATCGAGGAGGCCGGCAAGGCGACCGCCGCCATGCTGCCGCTCTTTCCGATCATGATCGCGCTCACGCTGCTCATCATCATCCTGCAGGTGCGCTCCATGGCCGCCATGGTGATGGTGTTCCTGACCAGCCCCCTGGGGCTGATCGGCGTGGTGCCCACGCTCCTGCTCTTTCAGCAGCCCTTCGGCATCAATGCGCTGGTCGGCCTGATCGCGCTGTCCGGGATCCTGATGCGCAACACGCTGATCCTGATCGGGCAGATCCACCACAACGAGCAGGAGGGACTGCCGCCCTTCGATGCCGTCGTCGAGGCCACGGTGCAGCGGGCGCGGCCGGTCATCCTGACCGCGCTTGCCGCGATCTTCGCCTTCATCCCCCTCACGCAATCGGTGTTCTGGGGCACGCTCGCGTACACCCTGATTGGCGGGACATTGGCAGGCACCGTCCTGACACTGGTGTTCCTGCCCGCCATGTATGCGATCTGGTTCAGGATCCGGCGGACGCCGGCGGCGGCAGCGGTGTAAGGGCTCAGGCGGCCGGCGCGTCCAGCAGCCCCAGCGTGATGGCCAGCGCCGCCTCGCTGACGGCCGGTGACAGGCCCGTGTGGCCCGTCACCAGCAAGCCCAGCGCGGCCACCGTCAGGCTGTGCGCCAGCGTCTGGGCAGGCTGCGGGCTCGTGATCGAGCCATCGGCGAGACCGCGCGTGACGGCCTCGAGAAACCCGGCCTCCACCGCCGCGAAATCCCCGTCCACGCGCTCGCGCACCGCCCCATCCTGCCAGGCAAGCTCCAGGGCCTGGCGCAGCAGCATGTCGGGCGCACGGTGGGGAACGTGGCTTTCCGCGGCCAGGCGGCGCAGGTAGGCCTCGATGCCGGCACGCGCGGGATCCTGCGCAAGCTGCCCCAGGGCCAGCCGCTGACGCTGCTCACGATAGGTATCGAAGGCCCGCAGAAACAGCGCGTGCTTGCTGCCGAACGTGGCGTACAGGCTGCTTTTGCTCAAGCCTGTCGCCTCGAGGATGTCGGCCAGCGAACAGCCGACGTAGCCCTTGCGCTGGAATACCCCGAGGGCAGCGGCAAGCGCCTCTTCGGGATCGAATTCCTGGGGTCGCGCCATGGTGGGATGCCTTGATCGGATCGTCGCGATCGGACCCAAGCCCGTCGGACGCGGTTTTCATGTAGTGCGCGATCATACCCGGATGACGGCGCAGGCCGCATGCACCAGCGCCCTGCCATGCAAAACACCCCAGGCACCGGGTTGCGGCCCGGTGCCTGGGGTGTTGCATGAAGCCACATCGCGGGTCACGGGCCCGCCGGGGCCCGCGGCCGATCAGAACGGGATGTCGTCGTCCATGTCGGCGAAGTTGCCCGCGCCGCTGTTCGGGTTGGGCTGCTGCTGCGCGGGCGGCGCCGCGCGCGGCGGACGCTGCGGGCGATTGCCACCGCCACCGCCACCGCCGCCACCGTTGCCACCGCCTTCGTTCCAGCCACCACCGCCACCGCCGCCGCCGTAGTTGCCGCCACCGCCGCCACCACCACCGCCGCCGCCGTAGCCACCACCGCCACCGCCTTCGCCACCTTCACGCCCGCCCAGCATCTGCATCTGGTCGGCCACGATTTCGGTGGAGTAACGATCGGCGCCGGTGTCCTTGTCCTGCCACTTGCGCGTCTTCAGGCGGCCTTCGACGTAGACCGAGCGGCCCTTCTTCAGGTATTCGCCGGCGATCTCGGCCAGGCGGTTGTAGAACACCACGCGGTGCCATTCGGTATCTTCGCGGCGCTCGCCGGAATTCTTGTCCTTCCAGGTGGACGTGGTGGCGATCGACACGTTGCAGATCGCGGCGCCGTCCGGGCTGTAGCGCACTTCGGGATCGCGCCCGAGGTTGCCCACAATAATCACCTTGTTGACCGAAGCCATAGCTGTACTCCCTCAATTTGAATGCCCGACATGCCATCATCGTCGTCAAGACGGCACGTCGCCAGTCGGATGACCACGTAGTGGCCGATACGGATCAGGCGGTGTCGCGCGCCGGGGTCGGCGTGCCGCGCGCAGGTTTGCGCAACGGCTTCATGCCCCAGGCGACAGCCAGCCAGATGGCGACCAGCACGGCCGCCACCTCGAAGACGAGGCCGGGTCCGCCGCCCGCCAGCAGGCGCCCGCCCAGCGCGCCCCCGACGAACAACCCGGCCGCCTGCGCGGTGTTGTAGAAGCCCAGCGCCAGCCCTTTGTGTTCGGGCGGGGCCACGCGTGACACCAGCGAAGGCTGCAATGCCTCCAATATATTGAAAACCACGAAAAAAGCCACGAGCGCGGCGATCAGCGTGGCAAAACCGTGCACCGCCGCGGGCAGGAACGCACAGACGCCCGCCAGTGCGGCCACGCTGCCGAGCAGCGCGCCGCGATGCGCGCCATGGCGCTCGGCGGCAAAGATCACCGGCACCATGAAAACGAACGACGCGATGACGACAGGCAGGTAGACCTTCCACAGGTCGCTGGCCGCGAGCCCCCCCGTCAGGGCGAGCTGCGTGGGCACCACGACGAACATCGCGACCTGCACCAGGTGCAGGACGAACACGCCCACGTTCAGGCGCAGCAGATCCACATTGCGCAGCACGGCACGGGCCGGCGTCTGCGCCATGGCCGCGCGGCGCCCGGCGCCGATCTCGGGCACGGCCCACAGGGCGACGGCAAAGGCGCCCACCCCGAGGGCGGTGATGACCCAGAACAGGCCCGACAGGCCACCCCAGCCGACCACCACGGGCGCGGCCACCAGCGACACGGCGAAGGCGAGCCCGATGGAGCCGCCGACCATGGCCATGGCCTTGGTGCGGACTTCGTCGCGGGTCGCGTCCGCGAGCCACGCCGTGACGGCGGCCGAAATGGCGCCCGCCCCCTGGATGGCGCGGCCGACGGTGACCCAGAAGACATCGTCGGCCAGCGCACAGACGATGCTGCCGGCCACGAACATGGCCAGGCCGGCCAGCACCACGGGGCGCCTGCCCCAGCGGTCGGAGGCGAGCCCGAACGGGATCTGCAGGATCGCCTGGCTCAGTCCGTACATGCCCAGCGCCAGGCCGACGGCGGCCGGGTTGTCTCCGCCCGTCAGGCTGCGCGCGGCAACGGCGAACACCGGCAGCAGCAGGAACAGGCCCAGCATGCGGCAGGCGAACAGGCTCGCCAGCGCGAGGCTGGCACGCCGTTCGGCGGGCGTCATGCGGGTGGAGGAAGCGGGGGACATGGACAGGCCGGGTCGAAATCGCAGCGCGCTATAGTACCAAGCCGCGCCGGGGCGCTGGTGCGCGGGTCGACCCCAAGCCCTATAATTGGCGGTTTGCCCAATCGAGTAGCGATGGACGTCATACGCATCCGGGGCGCACGCACCCACAACCTCAAGAACATCTCGATCGATCTGCCACGCCAGCAGCTCACCGTGATCACCGGGTTGTCGGGTTCGGGCAAGTCCTCGCTCGCCTTCGACACCCTGTATGCCGAAGGCCAGCGCCGCTACGTGGAGAGCCTGTCGGCCTACGCGCGGCAATTCCTGCAGCTCATGGACAAGCCGGAGGTCGACCTCATCGAGGGCCTGTCGCCCGCGATCTCCATCGAGCAGAAGGCCGCCGGCCACAACCCGCGCTCGACGGTGGGGACGGTCACCGAGATCCACGACTACCTGCGCCTGCTCTATGCCCGCGTGGGCACGCCCTACTGCCCCGAGCACAACGAGCCGCTGGTCGCCCACAGCGTGAGCCAGATGGTGGACGCCATCATGGCCCTGCCCGCGGACACGCGCATCGCGCTGCTCGCGCCGCTTGCGCGCGAGCGCAAGGGCAGCTTCGAGGGTGAGTTCGCCGGGCTGCAGGCGCGCGGCTTCGTGCGGCTGCGCGTGGACGGCGAGATGACCGAGCTCGACCGCCTGGAGCCGCTGAAAAAGAACGACAAGCACGACGTCGACGTGGTGGTGGATCGCCTGCGCGTGCGCAGCGGCGCCGAGCAACGCCTGGCCGAGAGCATCGAAGTCGCGCTGGAGATCGGCGAGGGCCGCGTGATCGCCCTGGACATGGACGCCGCCCCGGGCCAACCGGCGCACGAGCACCTGTATTCCAGCCGCTACGCCTGCCCGGTGTGCAGCTACAGCCTCGCCGAACTCGAGCCGCGGCTCTTCAGCTTCAACAATCCAGTGGGCGCCTGCCCGGCGTGCGACGGCCTGGGCAGCGTCGGCTTCTTCGATCCCAAGCGGGTGGTGGCCTTCCCCGAGCTGAGCCTGGCCGCTGGCGCCATCCGCGGCTGGGACCAGCGCAACTCGTTCTATCACCAGATGCTGACGAGTCTTGCGGCGTTCTACGATTTCGACATCGGCGCGCCCTTCGAGGAATTGCCCGAGAACGTGCGCCAAGTCGTGCTGTTCGGGTCGGGCGACGAAGACATCCCGTTCACCTACCTGAACGAGAAGGGGCGCAGCACCGTGCGCTCGCACCCCTTCGAGGGCATCATCCCGAACCTGGAGCGACGCTGGAAGGAAACCGATTCCTCCACGGTGCGCGAGGAACTGGGCAAGTTCCGCAACATCAAGACCTGTCCCGAATGCGAAGGCTCGCGGTTGCGCGCCGAGGCGCGCAACGTGCGCGTGGGCTCGCACGATGCGCCCGATGGCGGCATGCCGATCTTCACGGTCGAGCACCTGCCCCTGGCCGCGTGCCAGCAATGGTTCGAGGAACTGCACCTGACGGGCGCCAAGCAGGACATCGCCCAGCGCATCGTGCGCGAGATCCTGGCGCGGCTCACCTTCCTGAACAACGTGGGGCTGAGCTACCTGTCGCTGGACCGCAGCGCCGACACCATCTCGGGCGGCGAGGCACAGCGCATCCGGCTTGCCAGCCAGATCGGCTCGGGCCTGACCGGCGTCATGTACGTACTGGACGAGCCCTCGATCGGGCTGCACCAGCGCGACAACGACCGGCTCATCGCCACCCTGCGCCACCTGCGCGACCTGGGCAACAGCGTGATCGTCGTCGAGCACGACGAGGACATGATCCGCGCAGCCGATTTCGTGGTCGACATGGGGCCGGGCGCGGGCGAGCACGGCGGCCAGATCGTGGCCCAGGGCACGCCGCAGGAAATCCTGGACAACCCGCAGTCGCTGACCGGGCAGTACATGAGCGGGGCGCGCGAGATCGCGCTGCACACCGACCGTACCGACCCGGGCACGCCCACGGCCCCCAAGGACTCGACCTGGCTGAGCATCACCGGCTGCCAGGGCAACAACCTGAAGTCCGTCGACCTGCACATCCCGACGAGTCGGCTGGTGTGCGTGAGCGGCGTGTCGGGCAGCGGCAAGTCCACCCTCGTCAACGACACGCTGGCCACGGCGGTGGCGCGCCACCTGCACAACAGCCAGGCCGAACCCGCGCCCTATGCAGGCATCGAGGGGCTCGAGCACTTCGACAAGATCATCATGGTCGATCAGAGCCCGATCGGCCGCACGCCGCGCAGCAACCCGGCGACCTACACGGGTCTCTTCACCCCCATCCGCGAACTCTTTGCCGGTGTCCCCGAGGCGCGCGCCCGCGGCTACGATCCGGGCCGCTTCAGCTTCAACGTGAAGGGCGGCCGGTGCGAAGCCTGCCAGGGCGACGGCGTGGTGAAGGTGGAGATGCACTTCCTGCCGGACATGTACGTGCCCTGCGACGTCTGCCACGGCCGGCGCTACAACCGCGAGACCCTGGAAGTGCGCTATCGGGGCCGCAGCATCAGCGACGTGCTGGACATGACGGTCGACGAGGGCGTGGAGTTCTTCTCGGCGGTGCCGGCGCTGGCGCGCAAGCTGCAGACCCTCACCGCCGTGGGCCTGGGCTACATCCGCCTGGGCCAGTCGGCCACGACCCTGTCAGGGGGCGAGGCCCAGCGCGTCAAGCTGTCGCTGGAACTGTCCAAGCGCGGCACGGGCCGCACGCTGTACATCCTGGACGAGCCCACCACCGGCCTGCACTTTCACGACATCTCCCTGCTGCTGGGCGTGCTCAACCAGCTGGTGGATGCGGGCAACACCGTGGTCGTGATCGAGCACAACCTGGACGTGATCAAGTCGGCGGACTGGGTGATCGACATGGGCCCGGAAGGCGGCAACGGCGGCGGGCGGATCGTGGCCCAGGGACGCCCGCAGGACATCGCGGAGAACCCGGACAGCCACACCGGCCCCTACCTGGGACGCCTGCTGCGCGCGCGGCACACCAAGGCGGCCTGACACCGGGGGCGCGGGTCAGGGCGACGGCCCCGGCAAAGGGGCAGCCACCCTGGCCCCGCGGTCAGCCCTGCCCTGGCGCCTCGCCATAGCAGCACACCGGAAAGACCGGCACCCCGGTCGCGCGCACGGCGGCACTGCCGCCCAGGTCCACCAGGTCGATGATGGCGGCCGCTTCGACCACGTCGGCCTGCAGGCGTTGCAGCAGCTTGACGGCCGCCATCAGCGTGCCGCCGGTGGCGATCAGATCGTCGATGACCAGCACGCGCTGCCCGGGCAGCACGGCGTCGGTGTGCATCTCGATCGCGGCGCTGCCGTACTCCAGTTCGTACTCTTCGGCCACCGTCAGGTAGGGCAGCTTGCCCTTCTTGCGGATCGGCACGAACCCCAGGTTCAGCTCGTAGGCCAGCACGCTGCCGATGATGAAGCCGCGGGCGTCGATGCCGGCGACCAGATCGAGCTTCTTGTCCATGTAGCGATAGACCAGCAGGTCCACCAGCACGCGAAAGGCGCGCGGATCCTGGAACACCGGGGTGACGTCGCGGAACGTGACGCCGGCGCGGGGCCAGTCGGGGACCGTGCGGATGCGGTCGCGGATGAAGTCGACGGAAGGCAGCATGGGAATGAAACCGTGAGATCGGTGGGACCGGCGCCGGGGCGAGCGCGAAGCGTTGCAGCGCGCCCGCGGCCGCGCCCGGCATGGCGGGCGGCGGCGCCTGACCGCGATCGGCGGTGCAGGCTACGGGAAATGCCGGTGCAGGATGACTTCCAGTGTATCGCGCAGGAAGCCGTCGATGTCCGCACCCTGGGCGGCTTCGTCGAAGTGGCCTTCCAGCGCCAGGTGCGCGAAGCCATGCACCAGCGACCAGGCGCCCAGCATCTCGGCGTGCATCTGCGGGTCCAGGGGGGCGCCGGGCGGCAGGTCCCGGTAATCCCGAAAGGCGCGCTCGAGCTCGGCCTGGGCGGCGTCACAAGCCGCGCACAGCCGTTCGTCCTCGCGGCGCAGGCGATCCATGCGGAACATCAGCTGAAAGCGCGCCGGATAGGCCCGCGCAAAACGCACGTAGCCGTGGCCGAGCGCCCGCGCGCGCAGCGACGGCGCGCTGCCCGCGGCGGCGGCCGCCTCGGCCAGATAGGCCTGCAAGGCCTGGTAGCCCAGCAGGGCGACCTCGGTCAGCAGGCCGGCCGCGCTGCCGAAGTGATGGGCCGGGGCGGCGGCCGTGACGCCCGCACGGCGCGCGGCTTCGCGCAGGGTGAAACCATCCACGCCACGCTCGGCCAGCAGGGCCTCGGTCGCCTGGATCAGGGTCTGGTGCAGGTCGCCATGGTGGTAGGCCCGGGCACGGCGCGCGCGAGGACGGCCGGCCGGCGGGGTCGCGGCCTCGGACGGCATCACGTGCTCTCCGGTGAAGATGGGCGCAGCATAGCGCAACCCGCAGGCGGTTTCGCTAACATACGCCCCATGCCCTCTTTCCTCCCGCCCCGCCCCGACGCCGACGCCATCCTGGCCTCGGCCCGCCGCACCCTCGACATCGAAGCCGACGCGGTCCGCGCGCTGGCCGAGCGCCTGGGCGCGCCCTTCGTCGACGCCACCCAGCGCCTGCTGGCCTGCCGCGGCCGGGTCGTGGTGAGCGGGCTGGGCAAGTCCGGCCACGTCGCGCGCAAGATCGCCGCCACGCTGGCCTCCACCGGCACGCCCGCGTTCTTCGTGCATGCGGCCGAGGCCGTGCACGGCGACCTGGGCATGATCACGGCCGACGACCTGGTGCTGGGCCTGTCGCATTCGGGCACCTCCGAGGAACTGCTCACCATCCTGCCGCTGGCCCGCCGCATGGGCGCGGGCATCCTGGCGATGACGGGCAATCCGGCCTCGCCGCTCGCCCGCCTGGCGGACGTCCACCTCGATACCAGCGTGGCCCGGGAAGCCTGCCCGCTGAACCTTGCCCCGACCGCCAGCACCACCGCCGCCCTCGCCCTGGGCGACGCGCTGGCCGTGGCCTGCCTGGAAGCGCGCGGGTTCGGCTCGGCGGATTTCGCCCGCTCGCATCCGGGCGGCGCCCTGGGCCGGCGACTGCTGACCCACGTGCGCGACGTGATGCGCGCGGGCGACCGGGTGCCCACCGTGCCCCAGGATGCCGACATGCACGCCACCCTGAGCGAGATGTCCGCCAAGGGCATGGGCATGACCGCCGTGCTCGACCCCGACGGCCGGCCGGTGGGCATCTTCACCGATGGCGACCTGCGCCGACTCATCGCCCGCATGGGCGATATCCGCAGCGCGCGCGTGACCGATGGCATGAGCCCCGGCCCCCGCACCATCGCAGCCGACGTGCTGGCGGCCGAAGCCGCGGCGGTCATGGACGAGCATCGGCTGAGCCAGCTGCTGGTCCTGGATGCCGACGGCCGGCTCATCGGCGCCCTGCACATGCACGATCTGATGGCCGCCAAGGTGGTATAACCTCCGCCATGCCCAAGCTCAGCATCCCCCATCCCGCAGAAGCCCTGATCCTCGCGCGCGTGCCCGCCGGTGTGCGTGAACGCGCCGCCCGCGTGCGCGTGATGGCCTTCGATGTCGACGGCGTCCTCACCGATGGCTCGCTCTGGTACGGCGAACACGGCGAAACCGTCAAGCGCTTCAACGTCCTCGACGGCCAGGGCCTGCGCCTGCTCGCCGCCGGTGGCGTGGCCGTCGCCTTCATCACCGCGCGCGACAGCGCCATGGTGCGGCACCGCGCCGCGGACCTGGGCATCACCCACATCGTGCAGGGCAGCCACGACAAGGCCGCGGCCCTGCAGTCGCTCGTGGCCAAGCTTGGCCTCACCATCGAGGAGGCCGGCTTCATGGGCGACGACGTGAACGATCTGCCGGCCATGCGCCAGGCGGGCTTTGCCGTGACCGTCCCGGCCGCGCCCTCGTATGTCGCGCAGTCGGCCCACTGGGTCACCGAGCGCGCCGGTGGCGCGGGCGCCGCGCGCGAGTGCTGCGATCTCATCCTGGCTGCGCAGAGCCGGCTCGGCCCGGTCCTGACGCGCGGTTCGGACGTCGTGGCCGCTGGCGGCTCGCTACAATAAGCGCATGCGCGATCGACTGACCTCCCTCATCGCGAGCTTCCTCCTGCTCGCCCTGGTTGGCAGCACCTGGTGGGCCTCGGATTACGCCCGGCGTTCGGTCCCGGTGGATCCGCCACGCCGCATGACGCACGAAATGGACACGTTCATCGACAATTTCGTGATGATGCGCGTCGACGAGACCGGCATGCCGGCCGCCCGCCTGGAAGGCCCGCGCGCCGAGCACTTCCCGGATGACGATTCCTACGAGATCCACCTGCCGCGCGCCGTCAGCCAGCGCCCCGATCGGTCCGTGACCATCGCCACCGCCGAACGTGGCCGCATGGACCAGGACGGCGACCGCATCGTCATGACGGGCGACGTGACGTTCCGCCGCCCGCCGCACGAAGGCGAGCCCGGCCTGTCGATCCAGAGCGAAGCCATCACCTTGCACCCGAATGAAGACGTGGCCTTCACCGACCTGCCTGCCGTCGTCACCCGTGGCGACGGCTCGCGCATCGCCGGCACGGGCATGCGTTACGACAACGCCAGCCGCCAGCTCGCCGTGGCGTCCGACGCCCGTGTGATCATCGCCCCTCGCGCCGGCGACCCCGCGCGCTGAGCCCGCCCCTCTTACCGACCACGCGAATGCCCACCTCCCCTGCCTCGCTCTCCACCCCGCTGCGTGCCGGCCTCGCAGCCGCGCTGCTCGCCCTGTGCGCGGCGCTCCCCGTCGCGGCCGCGCCCGCCCCCCAGCAGGACGCGCCGACGCTGATCGACTCGGAAAAGCTGGACTACGACGACGCGCGCCAGACCAGTGTGTTCACCGGCAACGTCGTGCTGACGCGCGGTGACCTGACGCTGCGCGCGCATCGCCTGGAACTGCGCCAGAACGAGGCCGGCGACCAGTTCGCCGTCGCTACCGCCGCCGATGGCAAGCAGGTGTTCGTGCGCCAGGCCGCGGCCAAGGGCGTGGAGTCCGTGGAAGGCCATGCGGACCGTGCCGAATACAACAGCAGCACGCAGCAGCTCGATTTCATCGGTCACGCCGTCGTCAACCGCATGGCGTGCGGCAAGGTCCTGGACGAGATCCGGGGCGAGCGCATCCGCTACAACCAGGGCACCGACGTGTACTCGGCCAGCGGCGGCCCGCAGGCGGGCACGACCAACCAGCGCGTGCGCACCGTCATCCAGTCGCGCCAGGCCAGCCAGGCGGTGATCGACTCGTGCGCGCCGGGAGGTAAGGCGCAGTGAAGCAGTCAGGCAAGCTGAGCGCCACCGGGTTGCGCAAGACCTATGGCGCGCGCACGGTGGTGCGCGACGTGTCGCTGGAAGTGGGCAGCGGCGAGGTCGTCGGGCTGCTCGGGCCCAACGGCGCGGGCAAGACCACCAGTTTCTACATGATCGTCGGCCTGGTGGCGGCCGATGCCGGCCGTATCGAGGTCGATGGCAAGAACATCACGGCGCTGCCGATCCACAAGCGCGCGCACCTGGGGCTGTCCTACCTGCCCCAGGACGCCTCGGTGTTCCGGCGCCTGTCGGTCGAAGAGAACATCCGCGCGGTGCTCGAGCTGCAGCGCAACGAAGAAGGCCGCACGCTGGGGCGCCAGGCCATCGACGAGAACCTGGACGCCTTGCTGGGCGAACTGCAGATCGAGCACATCCGCAGCAACGCCGCGATCTCGCTGTCCGGTGGCGAGCGCCGCCGCGTGGAAATCGCGCGTGCGCTGGCGACCAATCCGCGCTTCATCCTGCTCGATGAACCCTTCGCCGGCGTGGACCCGATCGCGGTGATCGAGATCCAGCGCATCGTGCGCTTCCTGAAAGGTCGCAATATTGGCGTTTTGATAACAGATCATAACGTCCGTGAAACTCTCGGTATCTGTGATCGGGCCTACATCATCAGCGAGGGTTCGGTGCTCACCTCAGGGCACCCGGACGAAATCGTCGATGATCCGGCCGTGCGTCGCGTTTACCTCGGGGAACACTTCAAGATGTAGGTGGCTTGCATTCGCCTGGGTATTCGCTAGACTGGAACTGTGCGGTACCCAGCGGTGTGTGTACCGCACGCCAATCAACGCACAGGAGGTCCTCGTATGAACCTGAGCATCAGCGGTCATCAGCTCGACGTCAGCCCCGCCATCCGGGAGTACGTCACCAACAAGCTGGACCGGGTACTTCGGCACTTCGACCACATCATTGACGCGCAGGTGATCCTGTCTGCCGTCAAGCTGCGCCACACCGCCGACATCACCGTGCGGGTACGTGGCAAGGACATCCACTGCGAAGCCACTGACGAAAACCTTTACGCCGCCGTCGACCTGCTGATCGACAAGCTCGATCGCCAGGTGGTCAAGTACAAGGACAAGACGCAGTCCCATGCGGCCGACGCCATCAAGCGTCAGCCGCTCGCCCCCGAACCCGAGGCCGACCTGGCCGAGATTCGCTAGCGGACAATGGCAGGCCACTGAGACCTACAGGTTTCATGCCCAGGTGCCCTGAGCACCACGGCCGTCCGGGACGGCATGCATGACACAGGCAGACGAGGGAGCCATTCGTGGCTCCCCCTGCCTTTTGTGTTGTCGTGGACACAACGCGCAGCGCACCATGACGTTACAAAGCCTTAACGCTGCGTCTGGCTTCTCCTATAATGGTTTTTTGCTGCAGTGAAGCAATTTCACCCATGAGCCTGATTTCCCGCATTCTTCCGGTATCGAACGTCGTGCTGGACCTGCCGGCCACGAGCAAGAAGCGCGCATTCGAACATGCCGCCCTGCTGTTCGAAAACCACCACGGACTGGCCCGCATGGCCGTGTTCGACAGCCTGATCGCCCGCGAGCGCCTGGGCTCCACGGCGCTTGGCCATGGCGTGGCCGTGCCGCACGGCCGCATCAAGGGTCTGAACGAGGCACTCGCCACGTTCATCCGCCTCGCGCAGCCCGTGCCATTCGACGCGCCCGATGGCAAGCCGGTGCGCATGCTGATGTTCCTGCTCGTGCCGGAAGTCGCCACGCAGCAGCATCTCGAGATCCTCGCCGAGCTGGCCCACATGCTCTCCAGCAAGGATCTGCGCACCGCCCTGTGCGAAGCCCCCGACCCGGAAGCCGTGCATGCGCTGCTGGCCGGCTGGCAACCCGCCTGTGCCTGATACCCGGGTGCGCCCGTGCTGACCATCCGCGTACTGGCCCAGGACAACGTCGGCAAGCTGGGACTGACCTGGCTTGCGGGCGAAGCGGGCGAGCAGCGCACGCTGGGCAGCGATTACCTCGCGCCCTCGGATCGGGTCGGTCACCTGAACCTCATCCACCCCAGCCGGATTCAGGTGTTCGGGCACCGCGAGATGCTGTACTACTCGCGCTTCGATTCGCACAAGCGTCAGCATCACCTCGATGACCTCGTGACGGGCGGCGTGCCCGCCCTCGTCATTGCCGACGGCCTGACCCCGCCCCCCGACCTCGTCCAGTTCTGCAACCAGCATCGCGTGCCGCTGCTGGGTACGCCGGTCCAGGCCGCCGAGGTCATCGACATCCTGCGCCTGTACGTCGGCCGGGCGCTCGCGCCCACGGTCACGGTGCATGGCGTCTTCATGGACGTGCTTGGCCTGGGCGTGCTGATCGCCGGCGAATCCGGCCTGGGCAAGAGCGAGCTGGCACTGGAGCTGGTGTCGCGCGGTCACGGGCTGGTTGCCGATGACGCGGTCGACTTTTCCCACGTGGCGCCGGGCATCATCGATGGCCACTGCCCGCCCCTGCTGCAGAACATCCTCGAAGTCCGCGGCCTGGGCCTGCTGGACGTGCGCACCATCTTTGGCGAAAGCTCCGTGCGCCGCAAGATGCGCCTGCGGCTGATCGTGCAACTGGTGCGGGCGCTGTCCGAAGAAGCGCAGCGCGAGCGCCTGCCGCTGCAGGACACCACGCAGGAAGTCCTGGGCCTGCCGATCCGCAAGGTCGTCCTGCCGGTGGCCGCCGGCCGCAACCTGGCCGTCCTGGTCGAGGCGGCCGTGCGCAACACCATCCTGCAGCTGCGCGGCATCGACACGCTGGCAGACTTCATGGAACGTCAGCAGCAGGCCATCCGCAACGATTCGCCCTGAGGCCTTGCACCGGCATCACGGCCGGTGACTTGCACGACCGTGAAATTGCCGATATAATCTTTTTCTCAATTCCCTGATAGCTCAGTCGGTAGAGCGACGGACTGTTAATCCGCAGGTCGCAGGTTCGAGCCCTGCTCGGGGAGCCAAGCATACGAAGGGGTTGCATCGCAAGATGCAACCCCTTTTCGCTTTGGGTCGCATCGCCAGATGCAACCCCTCTTCGTTTTTGCCGCCATTCCCGCTGCCTTTGCCAACCGCACGACATGCGGTCGCACGGTGCAGGGCGTTGCGCGGCACACGCCGCGCCCCATCCACGCAGTCAGCCCTGGCGCACGCAGCTTACGCCGCGCAGCGGCGGTCGCGCGCGTGCTCGACCCGATGGATGTCGCGTGCGCGAAAGCGCAGGCGGATGCGCTGCGGGCCGGCGCCGTTGGCGGCGGGCAGCTCGGCGTCCGCCGTGTAGGTGGTGATGCCGAGGAACGGCGTGTTGAAGATCACGGTGCTGGCGATGGGCTGGCCATCGGCAAGGCGCACGGTGACGATATCGCCAATGTCGATCATGGCGTGATCCAGCGGGGTGTCATGCTCGCGCTGGGCGAGTTGGTCGGGGAAATACGTTTTCACTATCACTATCCTGATATGGCCGAGCCGCGAGATTTGACATGTGCGATCACGCACCGCGAGAGCGGTGGCAACGTGCCAAGGGGCATTCGGCTTGATGTATGGCGGTGAGCTTAGTCACCGCAGATGACGCTTTGATGATCGGGCAGAGCCAGCCGGCTGTAAGTTATGGTAAGAGGCTGGCCTGCGCAGACTGTTGGGGCAGTCGACGTCTCGACGCGAGACGTGGCAAAGCGACGCGAAGTATGGACGCAGTTGTGAACGATGTCAAGCATCGTCAACTCGCACCCCGACATTAGGCGGAATTTACACGACGATGCGTTGCTTTCCCGACAAGATGTGACGACTTCTGCTGGGAAGCCCTGCGCAGGAACGACAGTTGCTTACACGGGCACCCATTATCGGCGCCCAGGGCGCGCGATTCCCGTACAGGAGCATGTCATGGCAGGTCGTTTTCACGCGTACTACACCCATCTGACCCTGCAGCGCGCCCAGGGTCGCCTGGCGGCAGCCCGCCGCGCGCTGCCCGGCGGTGGCGATTCGTCGGATATCCAGCCCGATGACGATCTGGGCCAGCGTCCACTCGAATTTCCCGTGTTGAAGCGCCCCGCCGAGAAGCCCGTGCTGCGTCGCGAAGACGAAGTCGCGCCGCCCACGCCCAGCCATGTCCCGCAGCCGGGCCGCACGCCCATCGCTTCGTCGACGGGTCTGTACGCCTGAGCCCGGTGTCAGGTGGCGCTGGCGTAACGGATCAGCCCTTCCTGCATCGTGGAGGCCACCAGCTTGCCATCCCGCGTGAAGAAACGACCACGGCACAGGCCCCTGGCGTTGCTCGCACTGGGGGATTCGGTGACGTAGAGCAGCCAGTCGTCCATCCGGAACGGGCGGTGGAACCACATGGCGTGGTCCAGGCTGGCGATGTGCAGGGCAGGATCGAAAAAGCTCATGGCATGGGGCAGCAGCGCGGCATGCAGCAGATAGAAATCCGACGTGTAGGCCAGCATGGCCTGGTGCAGCACCGGCAGGTCCGGCAGCGGCTCGGCGGCCCGCACCCACGCGTTGAACAGCGGCGGGCGCGGCTCGGGCGACAGCGGATCGAACGGCGACACCGGGCGGATCTCGATGGGTCGCACGCGCTCATAGGCAGCGCGCAGGTGTTCCGGCAAGGTGGCCACGACACCGGCCATCAGCTCGGATTCCGGCGTGAGGCCCTCGGGCCCCGGCACCTGCGGCATGACGTCGGCGTGCTCGGCGCCCTCTTCCCGGACCTGGAACGAGGCGGACATGTTGAAGATCGGCCTGCCGTGCTGGATGGCGACCACGCGACGCGTGGTGAAGCTGTTGCCATCGCGGATGCGGTCGACGTCATAGATGATGGGCGCGCGTTTGTCGCCCGGTCGCAGGAAGTACGCATGCAGCGAGTGCGCCGGGCGATCGGCGTCCACGGTGGCGGCCGCCGCCGCCAGTGCCTGACCCAGTACCTGGCCCCCGAACACCGCGCGGCTGCCGATGTCGCCGCTGGTGCCACGAAACAGGTTGAGCTCCAACGGCTCGACCTGCAACAACTTGATCAACTCCTGGGTCATGCTCATGGTGGAAAGTCCTTGCGGGATCGCGTCTACGAGATATCCGCATTATCCGCGCTTCGTGCGCTTCGCAGGTGCAGTGCAACATGAGCACGCAGGGGAGACGACATGGCGTGGCTGAAAGCCCTGCACATCACCTTCCTGATCCTCTGGAGCGTGGGCCTGCTGTACATGCCCGCGCTGTTCGCCGCCTATGCGTCGGTGCGGGATCGCGAGGAACGCAAGCGCATGCGCATCATCACGCGCTTCACGTTCATCGTGATCGCCTCGCCGGCGGCGGTGCTGGCCATCATCACCGGGACGGCGCTGGTGTATGCCACCGCCATCCAGGGTTCGTGGCTGCCGGCCAAGCTGGCCGTGGTGGCCCTGATGGGTTTTTTCCATGTGTACTGCGGCCAGCGCGTCGTCACGCTGGAAACCGGCAGGGACATCGAGCGGCGCAGCTTTCACATCGCGCTGGTCATCGTGCCCTTCACGCTGATCAGCACCGTGCTGTGGCTGGTGCTGGCCAAGCCGGCGCTATGGACGCCGCTGGCATGACGCGGCCGATGGCCTTGCCGACCTGTCCGCCCGGCCCGCAGCGGGCCGGCACGCCCACGCGCGCGCCGCGCCGGGCGCGGCGCCCGGGCTACTTGGTGCCGTCGTCGACCAGGTCGACCGGATCCGTGTCGTGCTCGTTGCCCTGGTCCACGGCGATCTGGTGCTCGAACACGAGCTTGCCGCCCATCCAGCCGGCCGAGCCGACCAGGACGGCCGTCAGCGCCGACAGGTACAGCCCGGTCGGCACGATGCTGCCGATCGGGTCCTCGAAACGGAACACCCAGTTGATCACGCAGGTGGCCAGCAAGGCCACGGCCAGCACGAAGTGGTTCCAGCTGGCGGGTCGGCGACGGATTTCCTTCACCCACAGCAGCTCCACCGTGCCGGTGATGCCCGCGATGATCCCCATGACCGCGCCCGCGCCGATCAGCCACAGCGACGCGCGTGCCCAGAAGGCCTCGGCCGTATACCAGAACGCCAGGTCGGTGCCCAGGGCACCCAGCAGAAAGGCAATGGGAAAGGTCACCAGCATGGGGTGCAAGGGGTGCCGGGCGAACGCCACGGCCGTGGGGGCGCCCTGCGGCAACGGCTTTCCGAATCTTTCCATGGTTCCTGAGCTCACATCCAATCAAGCGTCCGGCCCCGGCGTAGCACGGACATGTACGCTGGCCGGCGCAAGCGCCGCCTATCGCAAGAGATATTCCTGATGAGCGCTCGCCGCCTGAACTTCTGTCTTGGCGCCCTTGGCGCCACCCTGCTCACCGGCTGCCTCGAGAAGCCGCTGTCCACCCTGGACCCTGCCGGCCCGGCGGCGGCCGACATCGCCCAGGTCTGGTGGGTGATGCTGATCGGCTTCACCCTGGTCTGGCTGCTGATGGTCGGCCTGGTGCTGTATGCCGTCATGCACCGCAAGCGCGATGGCAAGGCGCCCAGACGCACCCTGCTCATCGGCGGTGGCCTGGTGCTGCCTCTGGTCACCGTGTTCGCCCTGCTGGTATATGGCATCGGCTCGGGCCAGGGCATGCTGCCCCTGCCCACGGGCGAGCCCGTCTACCGGGTGGACGTGCGCGGCCACCAGTGGTGGTGGGAAGTGCGCTACCCGGATGCCGCCGGTGGCCAACGCCATTCGGCGGGCGAGCTGCACATCCCCGCCGGCCAGCCGGTGGACGTGCACGTCACGACCGCCGACGTGATCCACAGCTTCTGGGCGCCGCGCCTGGGCGGCAAGATCGACGCGATCCCCGGGCGCACCAACGTCATCCGCCTGTTTGCGGACGAACCCGGCACCTACTACGGCGTGTGCGCGGAGTTCTGCGGCGCGCAGCATGCCCGCATGCACTTCATCGTGCAGGCCCACGAGCCCGATGCCCTGGCCGAACGCCTGGCGGCCCTGGATCGCCCGGCGCCCACGGACATGACCACCCACGGCGCCCAGGCCTTTGCCCGGGATTGCCTGGCCTGCCACAGCCTGGACCCCGCCAGCGCCAGCACCCAGCCCGGCCCCAACCTCGCGGACGTGGGCCTGCGCCGCACGCTGGGCTCGGGCACCCTGCCCAATGGCCCTGACGAGTTGCGCGACTGGCTCGCCAACCACCAGGCCCGCAAGCCCGGCAACCGCATGCCCGACCAAAACCTGTCCGCCGACGATGTCGAGGCGATCGCCACCTTCCTGGAAAGCCTCCCGTGACCGACTCGCTGTCGCCCATCGCCCGCCACCATCGCCTGCAGAAGATCTGGAACGATCCGCAACACGGGCTCGCCCGGATCTTCTGCGCCGTCAACCACACCACCATCGGCCTGCGCTTCATCGTCACGGCGCTGATCTTCTTTCTGATCGGCGGCATCCTGGCCATGCTGGTGCGCGCCCAGCTCGCCACCTCGAACAACGCCTTCCTCGGCAACGAGCTGTACGGCCAGATCTTCACCATGCACGGCACGGTGATGATGTTCCTCTTTGCCATCCCCATCCTCGAGGGCATCGCGCTGTACCTGCTGCCCAAGATG